>JGI20214J51088_10003094_pt1 | contig 11001 bp, 10 predicted proteins | sample WetSurMetagenome_FD_51088 | JGI IMG/M metagenome (IMG submission 51088)
GAATTTCTTCTTCACCTCGTCTGTGCCGAAGAAGGCGATGGTCTCCGCAACGCTGTTGTTCATCATCATGGGGAGAAAACACGTCGAGCCTGTGCGGCCCAGCTCTTCGCACAGGAGAATGAAGTTCAGGTTGGTGGTCCCAACGCCTCCGTACTCCTTCGGAACGACGAGTCCCAGCATTCTGGCGCGGGCAAAGGTTTGCATCAGGTCCTGGGGATAATCATCGTGCTCCATCATGTAGCCGTCGATGCGCGGTATTTCGCGGGAGCAGAACTCCCTGGCCGACTTGACCATCATTTCACTGACACGCGACAAACCAAATTCCATGACACACTCCTTTCTCTCCAAAATCCCTTCGATTTTTTGCGGACTCATACGGAACACCGGGCAACATACCCCAAATGGACTTCAAACTTCAAGTCATTGCAGGCTTCGCACACAAGCTTTCTTCCANAACTAAANTTTAAATAACTTGACTTTAATTAAAAGAAGCTTAAAATCTTTATCATAACTAAGAAGGCTTGGCTTTNNGCTCGGGCCGGTTTCCTTCTGAAGGAAAATCCATTTGTCAAAAAGTGGCAACCTGAAGTTAGAAACTATTAGTATTCAATAGAAAGGAGGTTGTCACTATGGCTAATGGAACAGTAAAGTGGTTNAATGACCAGAAGGGCTTTGGCTTCATTGCTCAAGAGGGCGGTCCCGATGTATTTGTTCATCATTCCGCGATCAAGGGAAACGGCTTCAAGTCGCTCAGAGAAGGCGATCAAGTAACCTTTGACATAGAGCAAGGGAAAAAAGGCCCGGCCGCAGCAAATGTCACACCGGTTTAACGGCTGACGCAAACTGAAAAAGGGCATCCTGTCTAAAGAGACAGGGTGCCCTCTTTTGACATTCAGACCGGTTGGTGTTCCGTCCGTGATAGGTTTTCTCTTCGAGAACTCCGTCTCTTCTTGTCCCCGGCAAAAGGAAAGAATTCCAAACCTGGTCATTCAATCCCTGCTTGATGAGTATCATTCACTAACCTCAACAAAACAATAAAGGCCGGTTGCAAGACTGGAGAGCGATAGAGGAATAGAAATTCATGCGAACCCTTCTGATTTATCCGCAGTACCCGGATACCTTCTGGAGCTTCAAGCACGCGCTGAAATTCATTCACAAGAAAGCGGCCTTTCCTCCACTCGGGCTGCTGACCATCGCTTCGATGCTGCCCAAAGCATGGCCCAAGAAGTTGGTGGATCTGAATGTGGCCACGCTCACTGAAGAAGATCTGGCCTGGGCGGATTGCGCCTTCATCAGCGCCATGGTGGTGCAACGAGAATCGGCGCATGAAGTCATTGCCCGCTGTAAGCGTGCGGGACTCAAAATCATTGCTGGAGGACCGCTCTTCACCAGTGAGCACGAACAGTTCACGGATGTGGACCACTTCGTGCTCAATGAAGCTGAACTGACCCTTCCGCCTTTCTTGCAGGACCTGGAGAAGGGTTGTGCTAAGCCCCTCTACGAGACATCGGATTTCTGTGATATTCAAGAAACGCCTGCTCCCGTGTGGGAGTTGATGAATTTGAAACACTACGCTTCCATGAGCCTCCAGTTTTCGCGGGGGTGTCCTTTCAACTGCGAGTTCTGCAACGTGACCGCATTGTTCGGACATCGGTCGCGCACCAAAACCGCCAAACAGATTATTGCGGAACTGGACGGGGTTTACAATCTGGGGTGGCGCGGTCCTGTCTTTTTCGTGGACGACAACTTCATCGGGAACAAGGCCTATCTCAAGGCCCACCTTCTGCCCGCCCTGATTCAGTGGCAAGAAGGCAAAAAAGGGATCCCCTTCAACACCGAGGCATCGGTCAATCTGGCCGATGACCCTCTCCTCATGGAGATGATGGTCAAGGCCGGGTTTGACTCTGTCTTCATCGGCATCGAAACGCCCAGTGAAGAGAGCCTCGCAGAGTGCAACAAGCAGCAGAACAAGAATCGAGACCTGATCGAGAGCGTGAAGCTCATGCAGCGGGCCGGGCTGCAGGTGCAGGGAGGCTTCATTGTCGGTTTTGACAGCGACACGCCTTCCATCTTTCAACGGCAGATCGAGTTCATCCAGAAAAGCGGAATTGTGACGGCCATGGTGGGACTTCTGAACGCTCCCCCAGGCACCAAACTCCATGAGCGCATGAGAAGGGAAGGCCGCCTGATCGGACTTATCTCCGGAGACAACGTGGACGGCTCAACCAACATCCTTTCCAAGATGGGAAATAGTGCTCTGCGGGAAGGATACAAAAACATCATGCAGCACATCTACTCGCCGAAGCCCTATTATAAGCGAGCCATGACCTTTCTTCGAGAGTACAAGGCGCCAAAAATCAGAACTCCCATGGACTTTCATTATCTGGTGGGATTCTTTCGTTCCGTCATTCGCCTGGGTATTCTAGGCAGAGAGCGGTTTCAGTACTGGAAGATCCTGCTGTGGACTTTTTTTCGCCGGCCTCGTTTGTTCCCACTCTCGGTGACCTTTGCGATTTACGGCCATCACTTCCGAAAAGTTGCCAAGCTGAGCCGCGCCAAAGAATCATAACGGCCTTCGGTCAAGGTTCGGGATCAAAAATCTCATAGAAGTGCTGCAGGAGGCATTCGGTCACCTGTTCCAAGGAAGGGCAGGATGACAAGAGTTCCTGTAGGGAAACCGTTTTCCTATCTTTGAAGCCGCAAGGGTGGATGAGCGAGAAGCATTCCAGGTCGGTGGACACATTGAGAGCAAAGCCGTGCATGGTCACCCACTCCCGTATGCTCAGGCCGATAGAGGCGATCTTCTTTTGATCGATCCAGACCCCCACGTGCTGAGGATCTCGACCTGCCTTTATAGAGAAATCCTCCAGGGTTCGAATCAGCACTTCTTCCAGGTCGCGAACGTATCGCTTCAGATCCCCGCCTCTTGAACTGAGATCAAGAATTGTATAGCCCACAAGCTGTCCAGGGCCGTGATAGGTGACATCCCCTCCCCTGTCCACGAAATAAAGAGAGATTCCCATCTTGCTGAGTGTTTCACGGGGCACGAGAATGTTCTCGATGCGGCCCGCCTTCCCAACCGTGACGGTAGGCGGGTGCTCCAGCAGCAGCAAGGTGTCCTCTACCTCTCCTGCCACCCTCTGCTGATGAAGTTGCTTCTGCAACTGATAGGCCGCCCCGTACTCGACCATTCCGAGCCGCCTTACCTCAACGCGATTCGGCGCAAAAAGAGGCGAGCTCTCACAGAGCTCATTTTTCAATTGGTTCGATCTCATATTAGTAGGTTATTGACAAAACCCTGCAAGCAGGTTGCTCAAAAACGTCCAGATACAAGGCGCCAGTAAAAAGTAACGAGGGATGAGGACTGAGAACTGAGCAAGACAAAGAAATAGATGTTTTCAATACTTCACTCAGTCCTCGTTACTCGGCCCTCAGTCCTTTCTTCTTGTCACTCGTGACTCGTCACTTGTCACTTGTTCCAGGAACCTGCTAGGGAAGGTAGATCGCTTGCCCAAGCGCATCCCTCGCCGCTTCCGCGATGGATTCGCTGAGAGTTGGATGAGGAAATGTGGTCTGGGCCAGTTCCTCCACCGTCATCTCCTGCTGAATGGCCAGCACGGCTTGTCCGATCATTTCACAAGCGCTGTCCCCGATAATGTGCACGCCCAGGATCTCGCCGTAACGCTTTTCCGCCACGACCTCCACCAACCCGTCTGTTTGCACCGTCATCATCCCGAAGGTATTCATGGACAGGGGGGCTGCGCCTACAACGGCTTCGTAGCCCAGGGCTTTGGCTTCCTTTGCTGTAAGGCCGACGCAGGCGACCTGCGGGCTCGTGAAGGCTATCCTGGCTGCTGTTCTTTCATTGAAAACCCTGTCCAAGCCCATGGCATTCTCTGCAGCTACCAGCCCGCCGGAAGAGGCGACGTGCGAGAAGTGCTTCTTCTCCGGTGCTGTCAAATCGCCAATGGCATAAAGCCCTTTCACTCCTGTCTCCATCCTTTCATTGACTTGGAGGAACTCCGCTTTCTCGTTGAGCCCCACGGTTTGAAGGCCCAGGTTCTGGACCGCCGCTGCCCGGTGAAGGGCGATCACCAGGTCCGCTTGTAGGGTCTCCTCCTTGTCTTTTGCAACCATCACGGCTTCGACTCGGGCGCCTTTTTGCTTCAGAACCAGGTTTTTCGCTCCGGTGAGAATGGTGATGCCCTGCGTCTGCAGAGCCTTGGCAAGGCGGGAGCGAATCGACTTGCTCTCATCATGTAACCACCCCTCTTCCTCAGTGACCAGCCAAACCTGTGAGCCGAAGCGATTCAAAAACTGAGCGATTTTCATGCTCCAGGCTCCGCCGCCGTAAAGAAGGCATCGTTTGGGCAGCTCTGTCGCCGTGAGCAGATAGTCGCTATTGACCACCTGAGGGAGATCACTGCCTGCAAAATCCGGTTGCAGCCACTGTGCCCCGGCAGCAAGAATGACCGCTTTTGCGGAAAGAGTCTTCCCGTTTACATCAACCTTGCCCGCCCCGCTCAGTTTCCCCTTACCTGTGACCAAAGTGATTTTTCGTTTGCTGAATATGGTTTTGACGCCCTGCTGCATGAAGGCAATCAATTCCCTCTGTCTGTTGAACAGGGTCGTAAGGTCCTTGGAAATCCCTGCACAGGCGATCCCCATATCCTTTGCGAGGGCGAGATCTGCAAGAATATTGGAAGCGACCATCATGTGTCCGAAAGGCACGCACCCCCTGTTCATGCACTGGCCGCCCAGTTTGTTCTCCTCTACCACAGCCACCTTGGCACCGAGCTGGGCTGCGCGGATGGCGGCAGCCACGCCACCTGCGCCTCCGCCCACAACGATCACATCATAGTTTTCATCCATGTCGTCCTGACTCCCTGCGTGACCCCCTCACCCCGCCCTCTCCCCCATCTTGGGGGAGAGGGCGGGGTGAGGGGGCTTTCCCATGTCAAATGAAGAATCCCGTTTGTTTTATTGATCCCCTAGAGCATGAGCAGTGAAGGGTTTTCCACAAACCTTCTGATGGTCCGCAGGAATTGCTCTCCCCCGAACCCGTTGATGACCCGGTGGTCATAGGTCAAGCTATAAGTCATGATCGGCCTTACGACGATCTGTCCGTCTCGCACGACCGGTCTATCCTCGATGGAGCCTACCGCCAGAATAGCCGCCTCAGGTTCGTTGAGAATGGGCGTTTGGAATCGGCTTTCGCTTTGTCTTCCGACCGTGGAGAGGGTGAAGGTGCCCCCGGTCACCTCGTCAGGCAAGAGCTTCCTGTCCTGAGCCTTTTTGCCCAGATCCTTCACCTGCTTAGAAATTTCCAGCAGGCTCTTTTGGTCCGCGTTCTTCACCACAGGNACGATCANNCCNTCCTCGCCCAAGGCAAAGGCCACACCGACGTTAATGTCCTCCCACAGCTTGATTTCATTTTCCAGCAAACTGCAGTTCATCGATGGGTGCAGCTTGAGCGCCCTCGAGAGGATAAAGACCATGATGTCCACGTAAGTGATCCTGGTGTCCGCCATCCCTTCCTCTTTGAGCAGGTCTTCCCTCAGGAGGACGATCTTGGACACATCCCATTCGCCCATCACTGTCATCTGTGCCGAACTGGACAGGCTCCGGTACATGTGCTCAGCAATGGCTTGCCTTATTCCCTTCAGAGGCACGACACCCCGAATTCTCCTGCCATGATACGCTGCCGGAACAGGCTCTTCCTTCTTTGCAGCCTTCGCCTCAATGGCAGCCTCCACGTCCTTTCTGCCGATCCTTCCGCCAGGCCCTGTCCCCTTGATCCGACTGATATCCAGCATGTGCTCTTCGGCCATCTTGCGCGCTACAGGAGTGATTAGAACTCCCCTTCTGCCTGACGCCTCCTCCCCCTCACCCGCAGAGCCCGAAGCNGCATGGGAGCTCGCCGCGGCCTCTTCGGCACCGGCAGGTGTGGAAACTCCGCCGGATTCCGCCTGCACTTTTAGAAATTCCTCCTTGGTCTCAGCGATGGCTCCGACCGCTTCGCCCACAGGCGCTTTATTGCCTGCCTCCAGAAGGATGTGGAGGAACCCGGTGATCTCGGCCTCCACCTCCCACTGAGTCTTCTCCGTCTCGATTTGAAGAACCGTGCTCCCCTTCTCGACCCGGTCTCCTTCCTTTGCTTTCCACTCAACGAGCCGGAACTCGGTCACATTTACGCCGACTCTGGGTATCACCACTTGTGCAATCATCTTAAATTCTCTCCATTTGCAGCCACATGGCCGCGATCAAAGTCTGTTTGAGCCCGGGACGGAGGCGTGTAGTCTCTGCCGATCTCGCAGCCGGAAATGGACCCTTCCCGTGAATCGCCCCCTTGCCTTCGAACCTTCCCCAAGTGCGGCGCAGGCCTTCAAGCCAGTCGGAGGGTCTGTACCAAAGGGCTTTTACCGTAACCCGCTGACTTTTCGGCGCCGCTTTACCACCGTGAAGGAATGGTTGCGGCTCTATAGAGACCACACTCCCCCAGTCCCGGACTCTGTGGTCTCCAGCCGCTTGTCGAAGAACGCCTTTGTCTATGGTTCTACTCAAGTGTCTTTTTGACAGCAGCGACAATATTTTCAACCTGCGGGAAGTGCGCTTTTTCAAGGGGCGCGGAAAAAGGCACCGCCGTGTTCAAAGCTGCCACGCGCATGATCGGCGCATCCAGCAAATCGAAGTACTTCTCGGAGAACACCGCCGCCACTTCCGAGCCGATTCCTCCGCGCTTGCGGCCGTCCTCGACAATCACCAGGCGGCTGGTCTTTTTCATGGATGTCGCAATCAGGTCTTCATCCAGAGGGATGATGGTCCTGAGGTCAATCACCTCCGCACTGATTCCTTCCTTCTCCAGCCGGCCTGCTGCTTCGAGGGAGCGATAAAGCATATTTCCAAAAGATACCACCGTGGCGTCTTTACCCGGCTTCCTGACAATCGCTTTGCCGATGGGCACCAGATGCTCGCCGTCGGGTACCTCTCCGGTCAGGGTCAGCAACAGGCGTGAGTGGATAAGGAGCACAGGTGAATCATCCCTGATGGCCGACGTGAGCAAGCCCTTAGCGTCCGCCGGAGTCGAAGGAATCACCATTTTTATGCCCGGCGCATTCAGGAACATCGCCTGGGTGGATTGAGAATGGGCATAGGCTCCATGACCCCGCGCACCTGCGAAGGTCTGGATCACCATAGGGAGCTTGTACCCGCCGTTGGACACATAGGGCCACATCCCTGCCACATTGGCGATGGGTTCGGCGGCCAGGCAAGCGTATTCTGAAAAGAGGAGTTCCACGACAGGCCGCAGGCCCGTCATTGCCGCCCCGATACCGGCCATGGTGTAGGATCCTTCGCAAACCGGTGTGCTGATAAACCGCTGGGGACCGAATTCCGCATAGAGTCCGCGAGTCGTTCCCCAGATGCTGGGTTTTATATCCAGGCCCATGACCACGACGCTCTCGTCCCGGAGCATTTCCTGACGCAGGGCATCCACTAAAGCTTCCGTATAGTATTTTTCTGTCATGTGATCTTCCTCCTTAGCCTGCCACAGCATGGTTCATGACGGTCGCCGGGTCGGGCATTCCGCTTTGTTCCAGAGCCTGCACAGCCTCGTCAATCAGGGTGAGGCCCTTTTCCGTTAGTTTTTTCAATTCCGCCTCTGTAGCCCATTTTCTATCCAGCAACGCTTTTGCCGCTCTTGGAAGGGGGTCCTTCGTTACCGCTTCTTCATGTTCTTTCTTGTCCCTGTAAAGGCACTGATCCGCAGTGTGATGGGGGGCAAGGCGGTAGGTCTTGAATTCAAGAAAATAGGCTCCCTTTCCTGATCTCGCATGCGCAATCGCCTCTTTCATAGCCCTTCCCACCGCAAAAAGGTCGTTACCGTCCTCCACGATCTTCCAGGGCATGCCGTACCCTCCTGCACGGGGAGCGACATCCGCTGTACACGTAGTCTCCCGGTAAGGGTGGTATTCCACGAACTGATTCGTGCAGCAGCAGAAAATAACAGGCACCTTGTAGAGCATGGCCATGTTCATGGCCGGATGAAAGTCAGCCTGCTCCGCAGCTCCTTCACCAAAGTAATCCACCACGACGTTATCCCGCTTCTGGTTGCGGATGGTCAGGCCTGCTCCCACAGCGAGAGAGAAATCCGTGCCCAGTCCTCCCAATAGAGGCAAAATGCCGATCTTGGGATTGTGCAAATGCAATCCTGCCCGGCCTCCGGAAATCGAATTGACCCTGCCTCCGTATTCCAGGAAGATGTCTTTGATGCTCATCCCTTTTCCAACCACCTCGGCAACGCCTCGGTGGGTGCCGATCAGATAGTCATCTTTCTTCAGCAGGAAGGAAACTCCGCATCCCACCGCCTCCTGGCCGGTGCCCAGATGGGTGTAGACAGGAACCTTTTGCTTTTGAAAAAGCTCTTCGTGCTTGTTTTCCGTATTCCTTGTGAGGACCATCTTGAAGTAGAGGTCCAGGGCTTCGTCTTTTGTCAGTTCAAACTGAGTTTCAACCATTCTCTTCTCCTCCCTATGCCTCTTGTCATTTAGCTACTGGATGCAAAAACTTGTTTTTCCAGGCCGGGTCAAGGGTAGGCTTGATTTCCACTCCCTCGAACTCCTGGATCGTCAGATCCACTGTGGCGAGGACCGGAGCGGAACCGGGAATCAAATTGCCTGTGCGCATGTTCCCGTTCTTGTCCATGATCAACCCATGAAAATGCATGCCCACTTCCCCGTCTTCTTCCCTTCCGAAGATCCCATGGCCGAGCCCGAGTTCAACAGGGCCCTCCATCTTGTGAAACACCGCCACATCCATGGGGTTGTCACCGAACTCCATGGAATTCGGGTAGACCACTGTAGCCGAGCGCAGGGACCCGATCGCCGTGATCGTCCCGCAGCGCAAGTTCTTCTCTTTAATCAATCCAATGATCCCTTGTACCACGTCCTGACCAGGCAACAGCCTAACCGCAAGAACCCGACCGCTCCTTCCAAGTGCTGAAATGGCTTTGATATCACTCATGTCTTCTTTTCACTCCTTCCGACAGCGTTAATGACATTTCCCATTATTTTCTTCCCCAACACGCTCACAACCGTTCTCGGTTGGAAGTCCCATCCGGAAGCCTTTGCCAATCTGCGAACAACAGGCTCCACACCATCTCGATCCCGCATCGCTCTATTTGAAGAAAAGATTCGGCAACCACATCACAGTGCTTGGCACATAGGTGAAAATAGCCAATGAGAATAACAAGGCGATAAGAAAAGGAATAAGTTCCTTTAGCGTCTCATGTAACTTTGCCTGCGCCATCGAATTACACAGATACAACAGGATGCCCACTGGGGGAGTAATCATTCCGATACCCAGATTCATGATCACAACCAGCCCGAAATGGGTGAGGTCGATTCCCACCTTTTGGACCAGTGGAAGCAAGATCGGAACGATAATCACTAAAGCTGTAATCGGATCAAAAAAACAGCCCCACACCAGAAAAAAAATGTTCAGGATACCTAAAATGATCCATTTGTTGGTAGAGATGGATAGAAAAGATTTGACCAGGAAATCACCCAAGCTCATATTGGCGATAATCCAGCAAAAAAGCCCGGTCGTAGCGATAATAATCAGGATCGCTGCCGAATTGACCATGGCTTCGCCGAAGATCCGGGGCAGATTCTTTAGGTTGAGCTCCTTGTATACGATGCCACCGACGATCATTCCGTAGACAACGGCGATCGCTCCCGCTTCAGTCGGTGTGACGACACCGCTGACGATACCCCCTAGGATAATGAGCGGCATAATGATCGCAGGGAAAGCATTCAGAGTAATACGAAGTATTTCTCTAAGGGTGGCTCGCCTGCTCGCCGGATATCCTCGCCGGTAACTCAAAATGAAGGACACCGCCAACAGGTACCCTCCCATGATAATTCCAGGAATGGCTCCGGCCACAAAAAGTTTCCCCACAGAGACTTGGGCAATCAGGCCATAGACAACCATGGGTATACTGGGCGGAATGATGGGGCCAAGAGTTGCAGTAGAGGCATTCAGGGCAGCTACATAAGAGGCCGGATAGCCGCTTTTTTTCATTGCCGGGATCAGAACCGAACCGATGGCCGAAGCGTCACCCACCGCAGATCCAGACACCCCGGAAAAGATCATTTCCGCAACAATGGTCACATGGGAGAGCCCCCCCTTGATATGCCCGATAAAAGCTTGCGAGAATTGCACCAGTTTCTGGGTGATACCCCCTCCGCCCATCAAGTCCCCGGCCAGAAAATAAAACGGCAATGCCAGGAAGTCATAAGTAGCCAGCCCGCGGATGTAAGACTGGGGAAGAACCATCAGCGGGATATCAAAAATTAGGGCAAAGAGAAGACAGGAGAGCCCCATGGCCAAGAAAATCTGGAGACCGAGACCCATGAGAATTAAGATCGGGGCTAGCAATATACCAAACTGTAAAAGCTCCAAACGTTATTCTCCTTTTTTGTCCAAAGTCCTAAGGCTCTCCCAGTCTGAAATCATGGATCGCAGGACGTAATAAATCATGAGAAGACAGCCTGTGGGCACACTATAATTTATTACATTTCTCGATACGTAGGGTAAGCTGAACAGGGTCAAAAAGGCTGACGATTCAATGAGAATTTTGCTCGTTATTGCTATGACGGCTAAGAAGGGGATCACAAAACAGTACAAGCATAGCCGCAAAATAATTCCGTTCCTCGGGGTTATTCTCTCTTCCAAAATATTGACTCTCAAGTGGTTTCCACGCTTGATCCCCAAACAGGCGCCCCACCATGTTGCCCACAATAGGATCACAACGCTGATCTCCTCAGCCCACACGAATGAGGCGTTGAATACATATCGGGCCACCACCTGAATGAAACAGATGGAGACCACCCCACCCAACGCAGCCGAGACAAGGTAGAAGAGGAGCTTGTCTATAATCAGGTGGATCCGAAACATGTTGCTCTCCCTTTACTTCAGGGCCTTTATTTTGGCATAAAGCCC
>JGI20214J51088_10003095_pt1 | contig 10995 bp, 6 predicted proteins | sample WetSurMetagenome_FD_51088 | JGI IMG/M metagenome (IMG submission 51088)
CTGCTGGATCGACCAGAAATTGCCCGCGTCGACGCCGATCAGACCGACCGCCACGACCCAGGATCCCAGGATGCCGATCGCCGAGAACAGGATCGCGAGCAGTGGCATCGAGATGATGCCGGCGAGGAAGCGCGGTGCGAGCACACGCTGGCGCGGATCGATCGCCATCAGCTCGAGCGCGGCGATCTGCTCGCCCGCCTTCATCAGGCCGATCTCGGCCGTGAGCGAGGTACCGGCGCGGCCAGCGAACAGCAGCGCCGTGACGACCGGCCCGAGCTCGCGCACAAGCGAAAGGTTGACGACCAGGCCCAGCGATTCGGCGGCGCCGAAGGTGATCAAGGTGTTGTAGAGCTGCAGCGCGAGCACGAAGCCGACCGCCAGGCCCGAGGCCAGGATGATGACGAGCGAGCGGTTGCCGATCGCATGGATCTGCGTCACCACGAGACCGAAGCGGCGCATCGCCCGCGGCAGCGCCGCGAGCAGGTCGACGAAGAACAGCGCCGCCCGGCCCCAGCCGCGCAGCAGCGCGAGCGAGCGCTCACCGAGAAAGGCGAGCGCGTTCATGCGCGCGCACCCAGGCCGAAGTCGGTGGCGATGTCGGGCGCCGGGTAGTGGAACTTGACCGGCCCGTCGGGTTCGCCGCGCACGAACTGGCGCACCTCGGGATCGTTCGATTCCATCAGCTCGGTCGGCGTGCCCTGCGCGACGATGCGCCCGCCGGTGGCCATCAGCACGACGTGGTCGCTGATCGCCATGCACTCGGGCACGTCGTGCGAGATCACGAGCGAGGTCGATCCGGTGACGTCGTTAAGCGTGCGGATCAGCTTGGCGGTGACGCCCATCGAGATCAGGTCCAGCCCGGCGAAGGGCTCGTCGTACATGATCAGTTCGGGATCGAGCGCAATCGCGCGCGCGAGCGCGATGCGCCGCGCCATCCCGCCCGAGACCTCGCTGATCTTCAGGCTCGCCGCGCCACGCAGTCCGACCGCGTTGAGCTTCATCAGCACAATGTCGCGGATCATCAATTCCGGCAGGTCGGTCATCTCGCGCAGCGGGTAGGCGACGTTGTCGAACACCGACAGGTCGGTGAACAGCGCGCCGAACTGGAACAGCATGCCGAGCCGGCGGCGCAGACGGTAGAGCTGGGTGCGGTCGTGGACATCGATGACTTCGCCGTCGAACACCACGCGCCCGGCATTGGCCCCGTGCACACCACCGATCAGCCGCAGCAGCGTGGTCTTGCCGCAGCCCGAGCCGCCCAGCACGGCCGTGACCTTGCCGCGCGCGAAACGCAGGTTGACGTCGTTGAGGATGGTGCGACGTTCGTCGTAGCCGAACGTGACGTGGTCGATCTCGATGAAGGTGTCGGGGTTCAAGCCGTGAGGCCCGGGCGAAGGCCGCGGCGCAGATGCTCGTGCAACGAGAATTGTCTCATGCATGCGCTGGCCATGCGGGTTCCCCCGCATGGCCAAACGTGAAGCAACGTGAAGGGCCGCGCGGTCACGCAGCCTGTCAAGGACTCCGGCGCGGTGGAGTGCTGCGCAGGCTCTCAGCGCGGCAGGTCGCTGCGTCCCATCAGATGCTCGTCGACCGCGCGTGCGGCCTGTCGGCCCTCGCGGATCGCCCAGACCACGAGCGACTGCCCGCGCCGCATGTCGCCGGCGGCGAAAACCTTGTCGACGCTGGTCATGTAGGCGCCCGCGACGTCGGTACCCGCCTTCGCGTTGCCGCGCGCATCGCGTTCGACGCCGAAGGCCGCGAGCACGCCTGCCACCGGAGACGCGAAGCCCATCGCCAGCAGCACCAGGTCGGCCGGGTACTCCTTCTCGCTGCCCGGCACCTCGACCATCTTGCCGCCCTGCCACTGCACGTGCACGGTCTTGAGCGCAACGACGCGGCCCTTGTCCTTGCCGGTGCCGGGCACGAACGATTGAGTCGCGATCGCGAACTCGCGCGCGCAGCCTTCCTCGTGGCTGGAACTGGTGCGCAGCTTCACCGGCCAGTACGGCCAGGTCAGCGGCCCGTCCTCGTGCTCGGGTGGCATCGGCATGAGTTCGAACTGGGTCACGCTGGCCGCACCGTGGCGGTTGCTCGTGCCGACGCAGTCGCTGCCGGTGTCGCCGCCGCCGATGACGATGACGTGCTTGCCGGTGGCCAAGATCTGGCCCTTGACCTTGTCGCCGGCGACGACCTTGTTCTGCTGCGGCAGGAACTCCATCGCGAAGTGCACGCCGTCGAGTTCGCGCCCGGGCACCGGCAGGTCGCGACTTGTCTCCGCGCCCCCGCTCAGCAAGACCGCGTCGAACTGTGCCTTCAGCTGGTCCGGCGAGATCGTCTCCTTCGCGTCGTTCGTGACCTTGCTGCCCAGGCCCAGATCGCCGACGAGAACGCCGGTGCGGAAGACCACGCCTTCGGCCCTCATCTGCTCGATGCGGCGGTCGATGTGCGACTTCTCCATCTTGAAATCGGGGATGCCGTAGCGCAGCAATCCGCCGATGCGCGAGTTCTTCTCGAACACCGTCACCGCGTGGCCGGCGCGCGCGAGTTGCTGCGCGGCGGCCAGGCCGGCCGGACCCGAGCCGACCACCGCGACCGTCTTGCCGGTCTTCGAGACGGGCGACTGGGGGCGGATCCAGCCTTCGGCCCAGGCGCGGTCGACGATCGCGTGCTCGATGCTCTTGATGCCGACCGCGTCGTCGTTGACGTTGAGTGTGCACGCCGCCTCGCAGGGCGCAGGGCAGACACGGCCGGTGAACTCGGGGAAGTTGTTCGTTGAGTGCAGCACCTCGATCGCGTTCTTCCAATCGCCGCCGAAGACGAGGTCGTTGAAGTCCGGGATGATGTTGTTGACCGGGCAGCCGCTGTTGCAGAACGGCGTGCCGCAGTCCATGCAACGCGCAGCCTGCACCTTGGCCTGATCCTCGCTCAGGCCGATGACGAACTCCTTCCAGGTCTTGAGCCGCTTCGGTACGGGTTCGTAGCCCTCTTCGAGACGCTCGAATTCGAGGAAGCCGGTGACTTTTCCCATGATGCTCGTTTCCGTGGTTCTCACTTGGCGGCGACGCTGGCCGCCGACGCCTTGGCCTTGTCGGTGACCGCCGCGGCCTCGACCTTCGCCGCGCGCTCGCCGAGCACCCGCTTGTATTCGTGCGGGAAGACTTTGACGAAGCGGCCCCGCATCTCGGCCCAGGCGTCGAGGATCTCTCGCGCGCGCAGCGAGCCGGTCCAGCGATGGTGGTCCTCGATCAGCTTCTTCAGCAGCGTCTCGTCGGGCAGTTCGCGGTGCCAGCCGATCGCGGGCCCGCCCTGCTCGTCGCGCGGTACGACCTTGTCCAGCGTCACCATGCTGGCGTTGCAGCGCCGACCAAACTGGCCGTCCTCGTCAAAGACGTAGGCGACGCCGCCGCTCATGCCGGCGGCGAAGTTGCGGCCGGTCTTGCCGAGCACGACGACGGTGCCGCCCGTCATGTATTCGCAGCCATGGTCGCCGGTGCCCTCGACGACCGCGGTCGCGCCTGACAGCCGAACCGCGAAGCGCTCGCCGGCGACACCGCGGAAGAATGCCTCGCCGCTGGTAGCGCCGTAGAGCGCGGTGTTGCCGATGATGATGTTCTTCGTCGCGTCGCCGCGGAAGTCGATGCTCGGCCTCACCGCGATGCGACCGCCGGACAAGCCCTTGCCGGTGTAGTCGTTCGCGTCGCCGATCAGGTACAGCGTGATGCCGCCGGCCAGGAACGCGCCGAAACTCTGGCCGCCGTTGCCCTCCATCTGCATGAAGATGGTGTGGTCGGGCAGGCCCTCGGGGCGCTGGCGGATCAGCTCGCCGGAGAGCATCGCACCGACGCTGCGGTTCAGATTGCGCGCGTCCTCCATGAACTGCACCTTCTCGCCGCGCTCGATCGCTGGCTTGCAGCGCTCGATCAGCTTCAAGTCCAGCGCCTTGTGCAGCCCGTGGTCCTGGTTCTCGGTCTGCCGGCGGGGCACGTCGGCGGGTACCGCGGGCACGTGCAGGACGCGGCTGAAATCAAGGCCGCGCGCCTTCCAGTGCTCGACGCCCTTCTTCGTGTCGAGCAAGTCGGCGCGGCCGATCAGCTCGTCGAAGCTGCGGATGCCGAGCTGCGCCATGATCTGGCGCGCCTCTTCGGCGACAAAGAAGAAGTAGTTGACGACGTGCTCGGGCTTGCCGGCGAACTTCCGGCGCAGTACTGGGTCCTGCGTCGCGACGCCGACCGGGCAGGTGTTCAGATGGCACTTGCGCATCATGATGCAGCCCTCGACGACGAGCGGCGCGGTCGCGAAGCCGAATTCGTCCGCACCGAGCAGCGCGCCGATGACGACGTCGCGGCCGGTCTTCATCTGGCCGTCGGCCTGGACCCGAATCCTCGAGCGCAGGCGGTTCAGCACCAGCGTCTGCTGGGTCTCGGCCAGGCCCAGCTCCCAGGGCGTGCCTGCGTGCTTGATGCTGCTCCACGGCGAGGCGCCGGTTCCGCCGTCATGGCCGGCGATGACCACGTGATCGGCCTTGCACTTGGTGACGCCGGCGGCGATCGTGCCGACGCCGACCTCCGAGACCAGCTTGACGCTGATGCTGGCGCGCGGGTTCGCGTTCTTCAGGTCGTGGATCAGCTGCGCAAGATCCTCGATCGAGTAGATGTCGTGGTGCGGCGGCGGACTGATCAGGCCGACGCCGGGCACGCTGTAGCGCAGCATGCCGATGTACTCGCTGACTTTGCCGCCGGGCAACTGGCCGCCTTCGCCGGGCTTGGCGCCCTGCGCCATTTTGATCTGGATCTGGTCGGCACTGACCAGGTACTCGGTCGTGACGCCGAAGCGGCCCGACGCGACCTGCTTGATCTTGCTGCGCAGGCTGTCGCCGTCCTTCAACTCGTAGTCGGACTCGATCACTTTGGTGCCGACGATGTCGCTGACCTTGGTGCCCGCGGTGACCTTGATGCCCTTGAGCTCGTTGCGGTAGCGCGCCGGATCCTCGCCGCCTTCGCCGGTGTTGCTCTTGCCGCCGATGCGGTTCATCGCGATCGCGAGCGTGCTGTGCGCCTCGGTGCTGATCGAGCCGAGCGACATCGCACCGGTGGCGAATCGCTTGACGATCTCGCTCGCCGGCTCGACCTCGTCCACGGGAATGGCCTTCGCCGGGTCGACGCGGAACTCGAACAGCCCACGCAGCGTCATGTGGCGCCGGCTCTGATCGTTGATGAGCTGCGCGTATTCCTTGTAGGTCTCCCACTTGCCGGCGCGCGTGCTGTGTTGCAGCTTGGCGATCGCGTCGGGCGTCCACATGTGCTCCTCGCCGCGCGTGCGCCAGGCGTATTCGCCGCCGGCGTCGAGCATCGCCGCAAGCACCGGGTCGTCGCCGAAGGCGGCGCGGTGCATGCGCAGCGCCTCCTCGGCGACCTCGAACACGCCGATGCCGCCGACCTGCGTCGCGGTGCCGCGGAAGTACTTCTCGACGAAGCCCGGTTTCAGCCCGATTGCCTCGAACAGCTGGGCGCCGCAATACGACATGTAGGTGCTGACGCCCATCTTCGACATGATCTTGGACAGGCCCTTGCCGACCGCCTTGACGTAGTTGTAGATGGCCTTCTCGGCGCCGAGAGTGCCCGGCACCGACGCGTGCAGTTCGGTCAGCGTCTCCAGCGCCAGGTAGGGGTGCACCGCCTCGGCACCGTAGCCGGCGAGCACCGCGAAGTGGTGCACTTCGCGCGCGGATCCGGTCTCGACCACCAGCCCCGCGCTCGTGCGCAGGCCCTCGCGCACGAGGTGATGGTGCACGGCCGACAGCGCGAGCAGCGCGGGGATCGCGAGCCGGCCGCGTGCCATTGGGCGGTCGGTGACGATCAGGATGTTGTGGCCGCTCTTGATCGCGTCGACCGCCTCGGCGCACAGCGACGCGAGTTGCGCCTCGACGCCCTCGCGGCCCCAGTCCAGTGGGTAGGTGATGTCGAGCTCGACGCTCTTGAACTTGGCCGAGGTGTGGCGCTCGATCGAGCGCAGTCGCGCCATGTCGTTGAAGTCGAGGATCGGCTGCGTCACCTCAAGCCGCATCGGTGGGTTGACCGCGTTGATGTCGAGCAGGTTGGGTTTCGGGCCGATGAAGCTGTTCAGCGACATCACTATCGCCTCGCGGATCGGGTCGATCGGCGGGTTCGTGACTTGCGCGAAGAGCTGCTTGAAGTAGTTGTAGAGCGGCTTGTTCTTGTCCGACAGGACGGCGAGCGGGCTGTCGTTGCCCATCGAGCCGATACCCTCCTCGCCGTTCGCGGCCATCGGCGCGAGCAGGAACTTGATGTCCTCCTGCGTGTAGCCGAAGGCCTGCTGCCGGTCGAGCAAGGTTTCGGTGGGCGCGGGCGCGGCGCCCTCGGCCGGCAGCGTGTCCAGCCGCACGCGCACGTTCTCGATCCATTGCCGGTACGGGCGCGCGTTCGCGAACTGGTTCTTCAGCTCCTCGTCGTCGACGATGCGGCCCTGCTCGAGGTCGATCAGGAACATCCGCCCGGGTTGCAGCCGCCACTTCTTGACGATTCGCGCCTCGGGGATGGGGAGCACGCCACTTTCCGACGCCATCACGACCAGATCGTCGTCGGTGACGATGTAGCGTGCCGGGCGCAGGCCGTTGCGGTCGAGCGTCGCGCCGATCTGCTTGCCGTCGGTGAAGACCATTGCCGCCGGGCCGTCCCAGGGCTCCATCATCGCGGCGTGGTACTCGTAGAAGGCGCGCCGGCGCGCGTCCATCAGCTCGTGGTTCTCCCAGGCCTCGGGGATCATCATCATCGCCGCGTGCGCGAGCGGATAGCCGCTCATCGTCAGCAGCTCCAGCGCGTTGTCGAACGTCGCGGTGTCGCTCTGGTGCTCGAAGCTGATCGGGTAGAGCTTGGCCAGGTCATCGCCCAACACCGGCGACTTCATCACGCCCTCGCGCGCGCGCATCCAGTTGAAGTTGCCTTTGACGGTGTTGATCTCTCCGTTGTGGGCGACCATCCGGTACGGGTGCGCGAGCGGCCATTCGGGGAAGGTGTTGGTCGAGAAGCGTTGGTGCACGAGCGCCAGCGCCGACACGACGCGCGGGTCGGCCAGGTCGCGGTAGTACTGGCCCACCTGGTCGGCGAGCAGCAGGCCTTTGTAGATCACGGTGCGGCAGCTCATGCTGGGCACGTAGTACTCGCGGCTGTGCGTGAGCTGGAGTTTCTGGATCGCCGCGCTCGCCGTCTTGCGGATCACGTAGAGCTTGCGCTCGAGCGCGTCGGGCACGATCACGTCGGCGCCTCGACCGATGAAGACTTGGCGGATCACCGGCTCCTTGGCGCGCACCGCGGGCGACATCGGCATCTCGCGGTCGACCGGGACGTCGCGCCAGCCGATCAGCACCTGGCCTTCGGCCTTCACCGCGCGTTCCAGTTCCTGCTCGCAGGCCAGGCGCGACGCATGCTCCTTGGGCAGGAAGATCATGCCCACGCCGTACTCGCCCGGAGGCGGCAGCGCGATGCCTTGCGCGGCCATCTCGGCGCGGTAGCAGTCGTCGGGAATCTGGATAAGGATGCCGGCGCCGTCGCCCATCAGCCTGTCGGCGCCGACCGCACCGCGGTGATCCAGGTTCTCGAGGATCTTCAGACCCTGGGCAACGATCGCATGGCTCTTCACGCCCTTGATGTGTGCGACGAAGCCGACGCCGCAGGCGTCGTGCTCGCGCGCCGCGTCGTACAGGCCGTGCTCGGCCAGCGCGCGGATCTCGGCGGCGGCTGCGGGAACGGGGGCGGCGTCGCTCATGGCGCACTCCTGGCGAATCACTGGGGCTTCGAGGCTACCGCAGTGCAACAAAGCCATCAAGCCCGATTAAATGGGGTCAGAGTCTAATTACTTTGAAATAGAATCACCATCAAACATAAATGGGGACATATCAATGCCGCTACNGCGACGGCCTGCCCATGTCGCNGCGAGCATGCAACGTGCCAGCCTCGGCCGCGGATCAGGCTTCGCGCGCCCGGGCCGGTCGCCCGCGGGGCCGCGGGCGCACCGGTCGCGAGCCGGCCGCAGCCGCCTGCGCAAGAAACGCCGGCGCGCCGATCGCCCAGCCGCCCAGCGCTGCATGGCGCAATGACGCGGCTTCGGCTGGCAGCTGCGCCTGCGCGAGCCGGGTGCGCCAGGCGGCTTCGCGCTCGAACGGGGTGTTGCCCAGGCGCCAGAACTCGGCCGGGTCGCTGAGCAGCGCGTCGGGCGCGGCNCCTGTCCGGTGGCCGGCGCTCGTGACCCCCGCCTCGCCATCGATCAGGCGCAGCGCCGCCAGCAGCCAGTCCCCGGGCTCGACAACGGCGCAGCGATAGCGCCCCTCCCACAGCGTTCCGCTGCGGCCGTGGCGGCGGTTGTAGGCACTCACATAGCGACGGCCCAGCGTCTGCATCATGCGGCTCAGCGCCGATCCGCTGGGCGGCGTCACCAGCAACTGCACCTCGTGGTCGGCAAGCGCATAGGCGTGCACGGCGACCTTCTGCGCCGCCGCGGCCTCGCGCAAGGCGCGCAGGAATTCGGCCCGGTCCTCGGCGTCGGCAAACACCGCGCCGCGGTTGTGGCCGCGCTGCACCACGTAATGGGCCAGTCCGGGGACAACCAGTCGCGCCAGCCGAGCCATCGTGCGTCTCAGACGGCGAACAGCGTGCGCCCGCTCAGGCGCTGGTGCTCGCGCAGAGCGAAGCGGTCGGTCATGCCGGCGATGTAGTCGGCCACCGCGCGCATCAGATCGGCCGCGCCCGCGTAGTCGGCCGGCATCTCGGCGGGCGCGGCCGCGTATGCGGCGAACAGCTCCTCGACCACGGTGCGCGCACGCTCGGTGTTCTGCATCACCTGCGGATGGCGATAGAGCGAGCTGAACAGGAAGCGCTTGAGTTCGTCGATCTGCAAGCGCAGTGCTTCGCTGTAGCCGGCAAGCGGCGGCGCCGCGCGCACCGCATCGGCGTCGGCCGGGGCGAGCTCGGCGACGGCCGCCGACGTGGTGGCCACCAGGTCGCCGATCTGCGCCGACAACATCTGGCGCAATGTTTCAAGCAGCAACCGCCGGCCGCGCTGGGCCGCCAGCGCAGGGTGTGCGGCCAGCACCGCGTCGCGATGGCGCACGAACAGCGGCACCTGCTCGAGCTGTGCCGGCGCGAGCAGACCGGCGCGCACGCCGTCGTCGATGTCGTGCGCGTTATAGGCCATCTCGTCGGCCAGGTCGACGAGCTGGGCCTCCAGGCTGGGCTGGGTACGGTCGAGGAAGCGCCGCGCCGGGCCGCCGGGCTCGCGCCGTTCGAGCCGCTCGGCGTTGCGCCGCGAGCAATGCTTGAGGATGCCTTCTCGCGTCTCAAAGCTGAGGTTGAGGCCGTCGAAGTCCGGGTAGCGGACCTCTAGCGCGTCGACCACACGCAGGCTCTGCAGGTTGTGCTCGAAGCCGCCGTGCTCGCGCATGCACTCCTGCAGCGCGTCTTGCCCGGCGTGCCCGAACGGCGTGTGGCCGAGGTCGTGCGCGAGCGCGATCGCCTCGACCAGCTCCTCGTTGAGGCGCAGCTGGCGCGCCATCGAGCGCCCGAGCTGGGCCACCTCCAGCGAATGGGTGAGCCGGGTGCGGAACAGGTCGCCCTCGTGGTTGACGAAGACCTGGGTCTTGTAGACCAGGCGGCGGAACGAGTTGCTGTGCACGATGCGGTCGCGGTCGCGCTCGTGCTCGGTGCGCGGCGTCGCCGGCGCCTCCTCGATGCGGCGCCCGCGCAGCGAGCGCGGGTCGCAAGCCCAGGGCGCGAGTCCGCTCACGGCCGCCGCCGCGTTCACGCCGCGCCGCTGTGCATCCCGAGCACGCGCTCGACCAGCGCCTGCGGCGCCGTTCGCAGCGCGGCGCGGCCGACGCCGTCGATGACGACGAAGCGGATCTCGCCGCCCTCAGCCTTCTTGTCGACGCGCATCAGCTCGAGGTAGCGTGCAACACCCAGGTCCGGGCCGCGCACCGGCAGGCCCGCGCTTTCGACGATCCGGCGCANCCGGGCGACGAAGTCGGCCGGCACGAGGCCGAGCTGGGCCGACAGCTCTGCCGCCATCACCATGCCACAGCCGACGGCCTCGCCGTGCAGCCATTCGCCGTAGCCCAGGCCGGCCTCGATCGCGTGGCCGAAGGTGTGGCCGAAGTTCAGGATCGCGCGCAGCCCGGCCTCGCGCTCGTCGGCGCCGACGACCTCGGCCTTGAGCTCGCACGAGCGTCGGATCGCGTGCGCGAGTGCCGTGCGCTCGCGCGCGAGCAACGCGTCAAGATGAGCCTCTACCCAGTCGAGGAAGGCCGCGTCGGCGACCGGCCCGTACTTGATGACCTCGGCCAGCCCGGCGCTGAGCTCGCGCGCCGGCAGCGTCGCCAGCGTGTCGAGGTCGCAGATCACACGCCGGGGCTGATAGAACGCGCCGATCATGTTCTTGCCCAGCGGGTGGTTGATCGCGGTCTTGCCGCCCACCGACGAATCAACCTGCGCGAGCAGCGTCGTCGGCACCTGGACGAAGGGCACGCCGCGCATGTAGGTCGCGGCCGCGAAGCCCGCCATGTCGCCGACCACGCCGCCGCCAAGCGCGAACAGCACCGTTCGACGATCGCAGCCCTCGCGCAGAAGGTGGTCGAAGATCAGGTTCAGCGTCGCCCAGTCCTTGTGGGCCTCGCCGTCGGGCAGCGCGAGCGTGGTGACGCGCGCATAGTGGCCTGAGAGCGCGCGCCGCAGCGCGGCGCCGTGCAGCGGATCGACGCTGACGTTGGTGACGATCACTGCCTGCGCCGCCGGCGGCAGCCCCTGCCAGGCGGCCGGCGTGCCGAGCAGTCCGGCGCCGATCAGGATTTCGTAGCGGCGTTCGTCGGTAGCGACGTGGACGACGGTGGCGGCTTGGGCGCTGGGCATGGCGCGCGAGTTTACGGGGCAGCTCTCAGGTGCTGCCCGCCGCGTCGATCGGCGACGGCACCCGCCCCGGGTCGACGAGACC
>JGI20214J51088_10003096_pt1 | contig 10994 bp, 9 predicted proteins | sample WetSurMetagenome_FD_51088 | JGI IMG/M metagenome (IMG submission 51088)
AGCCGGCTCAACCGGATCGGCGGGCAGCTTGGATTCGTCGACGTGGAATCAACATCCACTGGAACCGATACGCTGGATCGGCTGGAACAAGGCGAAATTACTGTTGATGAGGCAATTCAAATACTAAAGAAGGAGAAAAGCAATGGATGATTCGAAAAGGCAGATATTGCAATTGCTTTCAGAGGGGAAGATCAATATCGACGAAGCGGAGCGTTTGCTGAACGCCCTGGAAAGCGAGAGCGAGGCGCCGGAAACCGCAGCCTCCACCGAGGGGGCCGACAACGGCAAGAAGCTGAAGTTTCTGAATATTAAGGTGCACGACCCGTCGCGCATGCATCACGGACATGAGAATGTCAATATCAAGATCCCGATGGTGCTGCTTAAGGCCGGTATCAAGCTGAGTACGCTCATGCCGGACAGAGCTTACGAGAAAATCAACACGCATTTTCACGAGAGGGGAATGCATTTTGATCTCAACAATTTGACCCCCGAGAAGCTTGAAGGTATCATGGAAGCTCTCAAGGAGAGCGCCATCGAGATCGATGGCGACGACAAAAAGATTCAGATATTCTGCAGCTAAACCGGATAAGGATTTGAAGTCAGAGGACTGAGCTAATATCGCTCAGTCCTTTTTTTTTCTGATTTTGAGATTGCATCCCTGAAAATCCAAGATATGTTGAATAGCAATGTTATTCTCTCGCCGTAATCGTTTATTAATCAATGTGTTGGCTCGAACCACAGGACTTTATTGTGATACGGTTTATTTTACTATCCTTTCCTTGAATTCTATTGTTGATTAAATAATGGAACGTGGACAGAATCATTTTTGTTATATGTGCGTTTGAAATATTCAATTCATAATTGGGGGCATAAAGGGTTTGTAAATGAATACCTACTTAAACGAGGCACGATTATGCGACTCCAAATATGTTTTTGCATCATAATTCTTATAGCAGAATTTGAAATAGGTTCTGCTTTTGTGCCATTGTTTGATGCTAGAATAGATTATCCGGTTGGAAGTGTAGCGGGTTCGGTTTTTTGCGCCGATTTTAATGGCGATGGATATAATGATATTGTAGAAGCCCCTTATAGCGATGATAGCATCGCGGTATTGCTGAACACCAGGCAAGGAAGTTTTCAACCTCCGGAGAAGTACTTTGCCGGAGATTCTGTGAGATTGGTAGGCAGTACAATTTTTGGCTCCGACCTTGATAATGATGGCGATAAAGACATTTCCCTAATTTGTTTTAATGCCAACAAGGTTTGTGTACTATTTAATAATGGCGATGGTGTATTTCAATTGAACCAATGCTATATCACCGGCCAAGGCCCAACATCAATCTTTGCTTCTGATTTGAATGGAGATAGTTTCCCGGATCTCGTAATAACAAATTACGAGGAAAATCAAGTCTCAATAATGCTGAATGATAGCACGGGAAATTATAATGAAACCTTCATTATTCCCTGTGATGGGGCATATTCGGCTTATGCTGCCGACTTAGACAATGATGGCGATAATGATTTGGCCATTGTCACTAATAATGGAATTAGTGACACAGTTAGTCTGATGATATTATTAAATAACAGCTTGGGAGCATTTCAGATTTTCGCTACCTATTCTGATGGTTCTTGGGCGCACGATATTTCGGTTGCCGATGTTGACGAAGATGGTGATGATGATATTGCAATTGCTTCTGGCGGGCATATTTCTTTATTTCTCAATATTGGTGATGCCACTTTTGAATTACCTTCAAGATATCAGGCAAACGATGAATTATATTCGATTTATATCGACGATCTAAATGGGGATGGGCATCAAGATATAGCCGCGGTCAGTTATTTTTCAAAATTATTTTTATATTTGAATAGCGGCGATGGGACGTTTGCCGATGCAGTAATTTATGATCCGGCAAAGCAATCCTGTTCAGTATTTATTAGTGATTTGGATAATGATGGGTTAAACGACATTATTGTGGCGAGCTATGTAGCGAAATGTGTTTCTGTGTGGCACAATAATGGTGATAGTTTTTTTCCTTCTCCGAGAAATTACTCTTACCCTCGAAATCCATGGGTAATAAAAGCGGCGAATTTCGATGGAAATGCGAATGGCGATATGATTGTTGCAACAACAGATGATACGGTACTTGTTATGCTGGGTCGGGGGGACGAGACCTTTCAAACATCTTCACGTTTTATGCGAGATTTTGAATATACCGGAATAAAGATTTCCGATTTTAATGCTGATCACATTGATGATGTAATATTTACAACCATAGCTCCATACAATCGCGATTCGTGCACGGTTTCGCTTTATATAAATGACGGCGATGGGTCATTTGGCCCAGAAAGGCGCTATTATTTTCAGCAAACAGGATATATTCATGTTTTTACTGATGACTTTAATAGTGATGGATATGCTGATTTAGTAACAAGCGGTTTTGATTCTTTTTCCGTATTTATCAATAATCAAAACGGTTCATTTAATACGCCGGAGCATTATTATTATCATGGGCATNATATTCATGAATTAGCCGCTATAGATTATGACAATGACGGCGATAAAGACCTTTCTATCGGGAGCTATGATACGCTAAATATATTCACTAATAACGGGAATGGCTTATTTGAATTTGATGAGCTCTATTCGACACCCATTAATATTCTTAATATATTCGCCCTCGATTTTACCGGAGACGGGTATGATGATCTGGTATTGTTCGAGCAGTCCAAATATTATTCTTTAAGAAATACGACCAATGGAATTTTTGAAGGCATGGGCATAACCAATTTTGGAGGTATCGGATACGGCAATTCAATGCCTGTTATGGCCGATATCGATGGCAATGGGCTAAAAGACATTATAACAGCCCCCACTGAATGCTATAATATCACTACAATTATCAACCTCGGAAATGGCCCGCTGGAAGCTTCATTAGGGTATGGAATGGGAGGTTATGTAAGGGGGTTCGATATCCTCGATATTAACGCCGATGGTAAATTAGATTTGGTTGCTGCAGAACAAGATCGATCAATATTCAAAATGCAATCTCTGCTAAATCAAAGCAATTACCTTGGTTTTCCAAATGGAAACTACTTAACGACAAGCGTATATGGTTTAAACACCAACTACCCCAACCCCTTCAACCCAACAACAACTATCGAATATAACCTTTCGTCAGCATTCGATGTGACCCTGGATATTTATGACCTCCTTGGCCGCAAAATAGAAACCTTGATAAATACCAAGCAAGAAGCTGGCCATCATAGCGCTATCTGGGATGGCAGAGACCGGTCATCCGGCATCTATTTCTATAAGTTGCGAGCGGGCGAATATACGGAAACTAAAAAGATGCTGCTCTTAAAGTAAATCTATCGCGCCGAACAAGTTTCATCTCTTATCCTAAGGACATAGATACCAGGGCGCTATTTCTATAAATCATTGTAATAATTTATTGCCAAAGCCAAAATTGGTGCTATACTATAATAACTTAGCTTGACATCCTTTGCTGACAGCCTTGCTCTATCAAATCATTGAAAAATGAAGGGTGGATTTATGAGAAGGTTAGCATTAATCATAATAAGTATCCAACTCCTGGTTGTTTTTTCAGCAGAAGCACGAATTATAAATATCCCCGCTGAATATTTAACTATCCAGGCCGGTATAAATGCCAGTTCCAACGGCGATACGGTTCTGGTGCAACCGGCGACTTACACCGAAAATATAAATTTCTATGGCCATCAAATAGTATTGGGTTCGACTTTCCTAATAACCGGAGATACCGCGATTATCGGGGAGACAATAATTGATGGTGGGGCCGCCAGCACGGTTGTTACATTCGTGAATGGAGAAGACAACGCTGCCTTGATCGGATTTGCCATTCGGAATGGGCGGTCTTTAGACAGCGGAGGAATTAAATGCAGCGGCGCCAGTCCTACAATCTTGAATAATAGTATCATCGGAAATGCAATTATGGGCGACGGGAGTTGGGGTGGGGGGATATACTGCGCCAATAATTCGGCCGCCGTTATTTCTCATAATTGGATTATCGGGAACCGAGCCGGATATGGAGGCGGAATTGGTACTATCAACTCCAGTCCGACTATAGCCAATAACTTCATATTCGGTAATTACGCGCAATGGAGTGAGGTTGGCGGAAACGGTGGAGGCATATATTGTAGCGGCCCATCGAGCCCTATCATCAGGGGAAATGATATCCGCTCCGATAGCGCTTTCTGGGGTGGCGGTGGCATCTGCTGTCAGGGCGGCGTGCAGGCTTTAATCGAGGGCAATACTATATCGGAGAATTTCGGCGGAGGAATCCAACTGGGTACAGGAAGCTCAATTGTGCGCGGAAATATCATTGTCGGCAATTTCGGCGAATTCGCCGGTGGCGGCGTAAGATGCTCAGATTTTTCGGGCAGTATCAATAATAATATTATCGCCGGTAACTCCTCAATCCAGGGGAGCGGGATAAATTGTTACTCGCAGCATTTCGGACCGTCCATTGCCAATAATGTTATCTATAATAATACCAGCGGCATTTATTTATCCCGCTCAAGCCAGATAATCGTCAACTCAATTATTTGGGGAAATGATGAATTTCAAATCGGGGTCGATTCTTTATCTAATCCGTCGTTCGTTTATTGCGATATTCAGGGCGGTTGGCCGGGTATTGGCAATATAGATACTGATCCTCTCTTCAAAGATACACTTAATGTCGATTTCCATTTGCAATCGATTTCTTGCGGCGATCTGGCCAATTCACCTTGTATCGATACTGGACACCCCGATAGCACCGATGGCGAATTTAACTGTCTCGCAGGTTTGGGTGTTTCGCGATCAGACATGGGAGCTTATGGCGGTGGAGGAAATATCACAAGGATAGGTAATGAACACGCAATCATGCCATCATCCCCGCTTCTTATTTCGAACTACCCCAACCCATTCAATGCGCAAACCACGATTCAATATTCGCTAGCCGATCCATCACCGGTTACAATTGAAATTTTCGATATCCTCGGTCGCAAAATAGCGACGTTGGATGAAGAAGCAAAAACGGCGGGCAACTATCAGGTGGTTTGGGATGCGAGCGACCGGGCATCGGGGATTTATTTTTACAGAATCAAGGCCGGGGATAAGGCCGAGACGAAGAAGGTGACGCTGCTTAGGTAGGCCAATACTCTCCAGAAGCAATATATTTATTTACCACGTCAACTCCAATCTCTATAGTCATAAACTATTGTCCTGCATATTTATAAGAGAAACGCTCTGAATCGCTATTATATGAAAATGTATATATTTCTTGTCTATATGTAAAGAATACTTGACATCTCATTAAGAATCATATATATAGTGGTGATGACGCGATAGGTGATAGAGGAGATAAGGCGGTGAAAACAAATTTGAGAAGATTCCGATTTGAGCGCGGTGAATTGAGCCAACAGCAATTGGCTGATATGGTGGGGATATCCCGGCAAACAATAGTCTCGATAGAAAAGGGCGATTATGCCCCGTCGGTGAAATTAGCGCTGCTTCTGGCGGAAAAATTAGAAACTACCGTGGAGCAGATATTTATCTTGGAGGACACAGACCATGCTTAAAAAAGATCCAATCTTCTGGTGGGCCAGCGGTATTTTTGTTCTGGCTCTGGCGCTCTTCGCGCTCACCCACGAACAGCTCTGGCTCTCTCTCATGATCGGTTCATATATGTTACGTCCGACCCTGGCGTCGCTCGGCGTTGGCAGACGATACCTCGATGAACGTCAAATGAATATCCATTATCGATCCGGAAATATCGGTTTTGCCGTCATGATTATTGCCTGTATAATTTTCGCAATCAAACTAAGCGCCGAAAATAATCACGATTTCGAAATGTTCATCGCGGCTATCATTATCGGACTCGCCGCTAAGGGTTTGTTCAACGTGATTCTAGTTAAGAATTTCCGCGAAACCGCCCCTAAGATAATCATTGCCGTCGGCCTCCTGGTGGCGTTATTCGCCTCACTGGACGCGGGATCGTTTATCGGAGTCATCATGTCGATCCTTCCGGGCCTGGCGATTGTCGGAATCGGACTCTTAGCCCGGAAATATCCTCGAGTAATTGGACTGATTATTATAGTCGTGGCCATGGCTTCAATTATTTTTATTCTTGGCATCAGGAAAGGCTGGGGGCAGATAATTACGGCAGTAGTCATTGGTATCCCATTATTAATTGCCGGCTGGAGCCTGTTCAAGGAAGACAAGAGCGAGATAGAGCCCGCTAGCGCTGCATGATATAATTATATAAACGATTATTATTTACACCCATTTTCATTTAAGGAATAAAAATTGAAACCAACATCAGAAAACGGGAGGATTCATCAGATGAAATATGTAAACAATCTAACCTGGGGTTTTGCGGTTGCCGCTTTGATAGCTTTGATGCCGATTGCTGCAAGAGCTGTGGGAGCGCCGCCCAAAATAGATGCATCCACGCCTCTTACCGAATTGAAGACGCTGGCTACGCAGGGAAATGCCGATGCGATGCTTGAGCTGGGGGAACGACAAGTTCAGGGTCAGGGGGTTGATACCAATTCCACGGAGGGAAGGCAATGGATTCAAAAGGCGGCCGATGCCGGTAAAGCAAATGCCTGGTACGATTTGGGTATGATATACTCCAATGGAATGGGTGTCCCGACAGATATGAAGAAGGCCATGGAGTATTATCGCACCGGCGCGGAAAAGGGCAATTCCGACTGCCAGACCAGCCTGGGGTTGTTTTATCAAGCCGGAGAGAAAATACCCGGTGGAGTAAAGGCAGATCCGGCAGAAGCCGTCAAATGGTATCGCCTGGCCGCTGATCAGAATCATACTGAAGCAATGTTTCATCTTGCCCAACTTTACATGCAGGGTGAGGGTGTAAAAAAGGACTCTATTGAAGCGGTAAAATGGTTTAGAAAAGGCGCCGAAGCTGGGAATCCAGACGCGCAATGGATGCTGGGAAGCTGCTATCAAAAGGGAGTCGGGGTTGCGAAGGATAATGTTCAGGCGTACGCTCTGATTTCAGCGGCAGTTGATGGAGCGGAAAACCCGGAACAGAAAAAAGGAATGGGAGATATTAGGGATAAATTGGGCAGCGAATTAAATCCAGAGCAGCTAAAACAAGCCCAGAAATTGGCCGAGGAATGGATTGAGAAGAGGAATAAGTAACCAACCCAAATGAATTATTTGCTGTCGGGCTTACGAGCCCGGCAGCATCATAATTGAATTCAAATCCGCTAAATATTATAGAGGCGCCAAAGAGCGTCTCGTTTTATATTCGGAAACCTCATCTAATCAGATCGGGTTTGTATTTATCATTATGATAAAAATGAAACTCATGATGTCGCGATGGTTATGAATTATATGAGGGCAGGGCCTTTGGAAATAAAAGAATATGTTATTCGTTAACATGCTCAGGGCCAAGTACTATTAAAGGAGGTTATATGCAAAAGATCACACCGTTTTTATGGTTCGATACCCAGGCCGAAGAGGCCGCGAAATTCTACGTCACGATATTTACGAATTCAAAGATAAATAGTATCGCCCGCTATGGAGAGGCCGGACCCGGGCCCAAAGGGTCGGTCATGATTGTTACTTTCAATCTCAATGGCCAGGAATTCATTGCATTAAATGGCGGTCCGCAATATAAATTTACCGAAGCCGTATCGTTTGCAGTAAACTGCGAAAATCAGAATGAAGTAGATGAACTCTGGGAGAAATTATCCGAAGGCGGCGAAAAGGGGCAATGCGGCTGGCTAAAAGATAAATATGGCCTTTCCTGGCAAATCGTGCCAACTGTGCTGGGTGAATTGATGCAGGGTAAAGATGCCGGGAAATCAAAGAAAGCCATGGAGGCCATGCTCAAAATGAGCAAGCTTGACATTCAGGCTCTAAAGCAAGCGTATGAGATGGGATGACTCATCTCTACATTGCGAACTCCTACAATTGGGATATGTAAATTTCTGATTATATATTCAATTGTTAGCAATCAATACCAATTACGCTAATAGTAAATATCCCTATATATAACCAGCGGCAAAACAATTTCCCCTTTGGCTCAGGCAAAAATAATCAAGTTCAGGGGAATAAAATTGAATAAGTTCCGTATTTAATATAGATTTACATTTTTCGTGAGTATCAGATCAATTATTTCTCTGAGGCATTATGAAATTGATCCTGACAATTATTACATTCATTTTTACATTTAATTTTTGCTATAGCCTCAAGGCGGAGAAATTATACGTTCCTTTTCATTTAAAAAGGAATGTGGTGATAGTCCCAACCAGGATCAATGGCTCAAGTCCACTTGATCTCATTCTCGATACCGGCATGACGTTCGATGGTGTCTATCTATTTAACGATAAAATATCAAAAGATATTGATAAATCTAAACTTATACAGGTAAAAGTCCCCGGCGCGGGTTCCAGCGAGCCATCGACAGCCCTGATGATTGAAGACGGTGTGCTTTCGATTGGCGATGTTACAATCGATAGCCAGCGCGTGATAATTTCCACCAGCCAATATACCCAGGGCTTTTCGTCTGATGGTGTTATTGGATGGAATCTGTTTGGGCATTATATCGTGGGCATAGATTATGATAAGGAAATGATTACGCTATATGGCGATGATTTCGTTGCGCCTGATACAAGCTGGCAAATAATCCCGATCACTCTAAAAAAGAATATCCCGTTTCTCGAAGCAATTATTGAAGTTGTCAAAGGCGAAACTACCGAGGCGATTTTTTATGTCGATTTGGCGTCCGATAAGGCCCTCGAGCTATTGCTCAAACCGGATCAGAAATATACACTCCCCGACAGTCTCCGGACCAGTTATCTCGGCACAGGCTTGAGCGGCGATATCCATGGTTATTATGGGGAAAGCAATCATCTGTGGATGGGAAATTACATGCTCAATAATTTGCCCACGGCATTTGCACCGGCTGAGGTGCGATCCAAACAGGAAGGCGCTGATGGTATTATCGGAGACGATTGTATCCGCCGGTTCAATGTAATCTTTGACTATCCACATAATCGGCTCTACTTAAAGGCCAACAAATATTTTTCAACGGCTTTCAAATAGCAGACATCTGATAATTTATTAGATAGGAGGTTGATATTAAAACCATTGGACTAATCGGCGGTACGGGATGGATATCCTCCCTGGAGTATTATAGAAATATCAATGAAATGATAAACAAGGAATTGGGCGGACTGAGCTTTGCCAAATGCATACTTTATTCATTCAATTATGGCGAAATTAACGCTCTAACAAACTTGGCGATTGGCGAGGGGTTTATAATTTAATGCTCGAGGCTTCAGGCAAGCTTGAATATGCCGGCGCCGAATGTTTGCTTTTATGCGCAAATACGCTACATCAATTCGCAGATGAATTGGCCGGCAAGGTGAGTATCCCGCTGATTAATATCGCTGAGGCCACGGCTTTAGAGGTTAACCGCAGACAATTCTCCAAAGTTGGACTTCTGGGAACCAAAATAACAATGGAGGCGGAATTTTATAGGAATAAACTCCATCAGCATGGAATTGATGTTCTGGTGCCACAAAATGATGACAGGGATTTTATCCACGAAACTATACTTTCGGAGTTGTTGAGAAACGTAATTTTGGAAAAATCAAAATTACGTTTTTTGCGGATTATGAACGATCTCCGGCAAAAAGGCGCTGAGGCGATAATTCTCGGTTGCACCGAGATTCCTCTTCTTATTAAGCCAGAGGATACCGATTTACTGTTGATCGATACGCTTCAAATACATTGCCAGGCTGCCGTGAGATTTGCTTTAAACGAAAATTAATTAACTATAATACTACCGCAAAATAAGGTGATAATGCCGGTTAATCTCCTAAAATAATGGAACGTCGGGCCAATAATAATTTGTTATCACGGTGCAGATTATGGTATTTGTAAAACTTAATTTTTAGGAAAGTGTTTACGGCGACTTATAATGGAGGAGCAATGAAATTCCGCAAGTTATCCTGGATTCTCGTACTGCTTTTGGCCGGCTCGCTTCATGCCCAGCAGAATATCGAATTTGTAAGCTCATCGCTGTGGACTCAGGTATATGATACCGAGATTTCGGGTAATTATGCCTATAGCCTTTATGCCAACGGTCTTCAAATCTTAAATCTCAGCAATCCTACCTCGCCAACACTTGAGAGTCAGTTATCGTTACCGTACTTTAGCAATACGATCAGCATAGATCGGAATAAAATTAAGGTAAGTGGAAATTATGCGTACCTGCTAAATGTATGGACCGGTTTATGTATCGTGGATATTTCCAATCCTTCGGCTCCCGTGCTGACATATCATTATGAGGTATCCGATCTCCTTGACGCTTACATCGAAGGAGATTACGCCTTCCTGGCAAGAAATGGCTACGGTCTGGATATCCTGGATATCAGTAATCCCTCAAGCCCAATCCTGGTGACAAATTATAATCCTGGTGATTGTTTCAGCGAAATCTATGTATCGGGTAATTATCTCTATGCCAATATCTATTCCGGTCTTGGTTCGATGTTTGAAGTGATCAATATTGAAGATTTATCTTATCCATATCCTATTGGATTTTGCAATATCTGGGCATATAACGGCGATATCGATATCGCCGGCGGCTATGCTTATCTGGCCACGGAAGAGGTCGGCTTTGAAGTGCTGGATGTCTCGGAGCCAACTCATCCTTATTTTGTCGGACTATATCGGGCAACAGACGGGACTTATGGTATCCATGTAGCGGGTAATTACGCTTATCTATCGACCTATCATTCCGGTTTGGATATAGTAGATATCAGTGATCCCTTAAATCCGATAATGGCTGGTAATTGCGACACCCCCAATAATTCGGAGGATGTTGTTGTTAATGGCGATTACGCTTATATATCCGATGAATCCTCCATTCAGATAGTCAATGTGAGCAACCCGGCCAGCCCGTCAGCTGCGGGAAGCTATGGAGGAGCAGGCG
>JGI20214J51088_10003097_pt1 | contig 10992 bp, 10 predicted proteins | sample WetSurMetagenome_FD_51088 | JGI IMG/M metagenome (IMG submission 51088)
ATGGACATGATCGGGCGCAACTGGACCGACACGATCGCCGTCATCGGCCGCGAGTACTCCAGCCTCGGCCCGACGCTCGATTCCGTGGCCGCCGCGCACCCGCAGCTCGACATGACGCCGGTCGGCGACCAGTGGCCGGAAGAGCGGATCTTCTTCCGGTCGGACCACTACAACTTCGCCAAGAACGGCGTGCCGATCCTCTTCTTCACCAGCGGGCTGCACCCCGACTATCACAAGCCGAGCGATTCGCCGGACAAGATCGAGGCGGAAAAGGAGGCGCGACTGCTCCAGCTGGTCTTCTGGATGGGCCAGGCGGTCGGGAACTCGGCGAACAAGCCGACCTGGAATCCCGGCGCGCTGGAACAGGTGCAGAAGGCACAGTAGTCCGCGGCGTGAAGGGCGGATGATTAGCATTCGGGGGGCTCCGCGAGGGGCCCCCCGTCGCATTTCTGCCACCCTGCCGCCCTTGGATGCCTCCATGTCCGACGCCGCCCCCGGTTCCCTCGCCGAGTTCCGCGCCTTCCGCGAGCAGATGAACGCCAGCATCCTCGGAGCGGGCAACCTGACGATCAACCGGTTCTTCGCACTCGACGGCCGGGCCTACGAGGCCGGCGCGCTGGGCGTAAAGACCAAGGAGATGCTGGGCCTGGTGTCGAGCATGGTGCTCCGGTGCGACGACTGCATCACGTACCACGTCGTCCGCTGCCGGGAGGAGGGGGTCACCCACGAGGATTCCTGGAGATCTTCAGCGTCGCGCTGATCGTGGGCGGGAGCATCGTGATCCCCCATCTCCGCCGGGCGATGGCGCGCCTCGAGGAGCTGGCCGGCTCCACCTGACGGGCGGGCCGGAGCCCGGAACATCCGGCGCCCGCCGGGGACCCGGGCTCCGTTATATTTGCGCCCATGTCCCAGTCCCGCATCCGCAACTTCTGCATCGTCGCCCATATCGACCACGGGAAGTCCACCCTGGCCGACCGGCTCATCGAAGCGACGGCCACCGTGCAGAAGCGGCAGATGCGCGAGCAGCTGCTCGACACGATGGACCTCGAGCGCGAGCGCGGCATCACGATCAAGCTGAACGCCGTGCGGATGCTCTATCCCGGGCAGGACGGCGTCGAGTACGAGCTCAACCTGATCGACACCCCCGGCCACGTGGACTTCACCTACGAGGTCTCCCGGTCGCTGGCGGCCTGCGAGGGCGCCATCCTCGTGGTGGATGCCTCGCAGGGCATCCAGGCGCAGACGCTCAGCAACCTCTTCCTGGCGCTCGACGCCGGGCTGGAGATCATCCCCGTCCTCAACAAGATCGACCTCCCCGGCGCGGAGCCGGAGCGGCGCGCCCAGGAGATCATCGACCTCATCGGCGCCAAGCGCGACGAGATCCTGGCCGTGTCCGCCAAGGAAGGCACCGGGATCCCGGCGCTCCTCGAGGAGATCGTGAAGCGGGTGCCGCCCCCGCGGGGGCGGGAGAGCGCGCCCCTGCGCGCCCTGATCTTCGACTCCTACTACGACCGCTACCGCGGCGCCGTCCCCAGCATCCGCGTGGTGGACGGCACGGTGCGCCCCGGGATGGACATCGCCTTCGGTTCGCACCCCGACGAGGTCTACCGCGTGGAGGAGGTCGGGTACCTCCAGCTGGGCCAGCGGCCCGCGACCGTGCTCGAGGCGGGCGAAGTGGGGTACCTCGTGGCGAGCCTGCGCGACGTGCGGGACGCGCGGGTGGGCGACACCATCCTCGACGCCGAGGACCGGGCCTCCGAGCTCCTGCCGGGCTACCGCATCGTCAAGTCGATGGTGTTCGCCGGCGTCTATCCGACCGACTCGGACCAGTACGAGAATCTCCGGGACGCCCTCGAGAAGCTGCGGCTGAACGACGCGTCGCTCAACTACGAGCCGGAGGCGTCCACCGCCCTCGGCTTCGGGTTCCGGTGCGGCTTTCTTGGCCTGCTCCACCTCGAGATCGTACAGGAGCGGCTCCAGCGCGAGTTCAACCTCGACCTCATCACCACCGTGCCGACGGTGGAGTACCACGTCCTCCGGACCGACGGCGAGATGCTGGTCCTGTCGAACCCGACGAACCTCCCCGACCCGGCCGCCATCGCCCGGATCGAGGAACCGTACGTGAAGGCCCGCATCATGGCCCCGGCCGATTACATCGGCGCCATCATGCGGCTCGGGCAGGAACGCCGCGGCATCTACAACGGCATGCATTACCTCGACACCAGCCGGGTGGAGTTCGACTTCGAGTTCCCGCTCGGCGAGATCGTGCTCGACTTCTACGACCGGCTGAAGTCGGTGAGCCGGGGGTACGCGTCGCTCGACTACGAGATGTCCGACTTTCGCGAGTCCGACCTCGTCAAGCTGGACATGCTCCTCAACGGCGACCAGATCGACGCGTTCAGCGTCATCATCCACCGCGACAAGGCCTACGAGTACGGGCGCAAGGTGGCGGAAAAGCTCAAGGAGCTCATCCCGCGCCAGCTCTACGCGGTGGCCATCCAGGCCGCCATCGGGCAGAAGATCATCGCCCGCGAGTCCATCAGCGCCTTCCGCAAGGACGTCCTCGCCAAGTGCTACGGCGGCGACATCACGCGCAAGCGGAAGCTGCTCGAGAAGCAGAAGGAAGGGAAAAAGCGGATGAAGCAGATCGGCGCGGTGGAGATCCCCCAGGAAGCGTTCCTGGCCGTGCTGAAGGTCGACTAGTCCCCTCACACCCGACGCCACATGCGCCCCAATTCCGTGCTCGTCATCCAGACCGCCTTCCTCGGCGACGTCGTCCTGACCACCCCGCTCCTGTGGCGGCTGGCCGAGCGGCACGGCCGGCTGGACGTGGTCACCACGCCGGCGGCCGCCGAGCTCATCGAGACCCACCCGGCGGTCCGGCAGGTGATCCGCTACGACAAGCGGGGGCACGACCGCGGGGTAGCGGGCTTCCGCCACCTGGCCGACCAGCTGGCCGTGAACCGGTACGCGCGCGTCTACCTGCCGCACCGGTCGTGGCGCTCGGCGGCGCTGGCGGTGGCGGCGCACATCCCCGAGCGGATCGGGTTCGCCGACAGCCCGGCATCGTTCCTCTACACCACGCGCATTCCCCGCCCCAAGCGCACGCACGAGAGCGTCCGGCTCCTGGCACTCGCCGGCCCACCCCCCCGCGGCGCGCAGCGAGTCCGGGTGGCGCTCGCACTCACCGACGCCGACCACGCCGGCGCTGAGCGCTGGCTCGCAAGTCATGGCGTCGGCGACTCCTTCGTGACGGTCGCCCCTGGGTCGATCTGGGGCACCAAGCGCTGGCCGGGATATGCCGCGCTGGTCGCGCGGCTGGACGAGCCGGTCGTGGTGCTCGGCAGCGAGGGCGACGCCCCGCTCGCCGCGGAAGTGGCCGCGGCCGCGCCGGGCCGGGCGCATTCGGCGGCCGGGGCGCTCACGCTCCGCGAGTCCGCCGCGGTCATCGCCCGCTCGAGGCTCCTGGTGACCAACGACTCCGCCCCGCTCCACCTCGCGACTGGCGTCGGCACGCCGGTCGTGGCGGTGTTCGGGCCGACCACCCCGGCGCAGGGCTTCGGCCCGGTCGGCCACGGCAACAAGGTGGTTCAGGAAGCGGATCTCTGGTGCCGGCCCTGCTCCCCGCACGGCCCCCAGCGTTGCCCCTTCGGGCACCACGCCTGCATGCAGGGCATCAGCGTGGACCGCGTTCTCGAGGCGGTCCAGTCCATGCGCGCGCCCGCGGCGGCCGGTCACTGACGTGAAATTCGTCCTCGGCATCGACGTCGGAGGCACGAACCTCGTCGCGGGGTGCGTGTCCACCGACGGTGCGCGGGTGGAAGGGCTGCTGAGCGAGCCCACGCGGCCCGAAGAGGGCGCCGACGGAGTCATCGCGCGCATCCTGGACGTGGCGCGCCGGTCGATGGCCGGGCTGGCCGCCGCGGTGCCGGGTGCCAAGGTGGATGGCGTGGGCATCGGGGCGCCCGGCCCGCTCGACACCCGGCGCGGCATCGTCCTCCTCACGCCGAACCTCGGCTGGGTGGACATGCCGCTGCGCGACCGGGTGGCCAAGGGGCTCGGCCTGCCGGCCGCCCTCGACAACGACGCCAACTGCGCCGTGCTCGGCGAGCACTGGCGCGGCGCCGCCCAGGGCACGCGGCAGGCCCTCGGCGTGACCATCGGCACCGGCATCGGCGGCGGGCTCATCCTCGACGGCCGGCTCTACCACGGGGCCTCCGACTGCGCAGGCGAGATCGGCCACACGACCATCGAAATGAACGGGCGCCGCTGCGCCTGCGGCAACTACGGCTGCCTGGAGGCGTACGCCTCCGGCCCCGCGATCGCGCGGCGCGCCGTCGAGGCGGTGGAAACCGGCGCCGAGAGCTCGCTCGCGGCCCTCCTTCGACGGGGCCCCGCCGCCGTCACGGCGCAGATGGTCTACGAAGCGGCCACGGCCGGCGACGCCCTCGCCCGGGAAGTGGTGCAGGACACGGCCCGGTTCCTCGGGGCGGGCATCGCCAACCTGGTCAACGTGTACAACCCCGAGGTGGTGGTCGTCTGCGGCGGCGTGACCCAGGCGGGCGACAGCCTGTTCGTGCCGCTCCGCCGCGAGGTCGGCCGGCGGGCCTTCCGCCCCGCGGTGGATGTGTGCCGGATCCTTCCCGGCGCACTGCCCGGCACCGCCGGCGTCGTCGGGGCGGTCCGAGTCTTCCTCGACGCGGCGGGGCGATAGCCGTGCGGCGGGTCGGGGTGATCGGCGCGATGGTCTGGGANGTGATTCACGGTCGCGACCCGGTGGGCCCCCCGGCCGAGGAGTGGGGCGGGATCGCGTACGCGCTGGCCGGCATGGACGCGGCGCTCGACGAGGGATGGGAGATCGTCCCGCTGATCCGGGTGGGGCGGGACCTCGCTCCGCAGGCCGCGGAGTTCCTCCGCACCCTCGCGCGGCTGGCACCGGGCGCGCGCTGCATCGAGGTGCCCGCCCCCAACAACCGCGTGGTGCTGCGCTACCAGTCGGCCGAGCGGCGGTGCGAGCGGATGGAGGGCGGCGTGCCCGGCTGGACCTGGCCCGAGCTCGGCCCGCTGGTGGCGGACCTCGACGCGCTGTACGTGAATTTCATCTCCGGCTTCGAGATGTGCCTCGGGACCGCGCAGGCATTGCGCCACGGCTTCCGCGGCCCCATCTATGCGGACCTGCACAGCCTCTTTCTCGGGATGCAGCGCGACGGCCTGCGGGTCCTGCAGCCGCTCGCCGAGGCGCCCTCCTGGTTCGGCTGCTTCGATGCGGTCCAGCTCAACGAGGACGAGATGCACCAGCTCTCCCCAGACCCGATGGGCCTCTCGGCCGCCGCCCTCGGCGCCGGGACCTCGCTCCTCCTCGTCACGCTCGGCGCCCGCGGCACGGCCTACGTGGCGGCGCCCGGCGTCGTGACCTGGGGGGCTGGGCAGCCGCCGGCGGCAGGACAACCGGTCCGGACCGCGCTGGTGCCGGCCCCGGTCGTCGACGCGCTGGACCCGACCGGCTGCGGGGACGTCTTCGGCGCGGCGTGCTGCGCCCGCCTCCTCGCCGGCGTCCCGGTGCCGGAGGCGATTGCCCAGGCCAACGCCTTCGCNGCCCGCAACGCCGNCTTCCGCGGCGCCGGCGGGCTGGTGCGTCACCTGCGCGGCGANCTGGTCGGCCTGTGACGCAGATCGCCGAAATCCCGGCCTACTTCGACGACCGGAGCTTCGACCATTTCGCGCAGGCGTTCACCCCGTGGCCGCCCGAGCAGNGGATGCTCATCGACGCCCGGGCCGCGCAGTGGGCCTCNCCCTACGGGCTGATCGGCATCCTCACCGCCGGACAGGCGCTCCTCGAGGCGCGCCAGGAAAAGCCGCTGTTCACNGTGCCGGCCAGCGACGACGTGCGACGCTACTGGGCCCGCACCGGCTTCTTCAAGCACGCGGCGGGCCTCTTCGAGATCCACGGCAAGGTCCCGCGGGTGCAGACCGCCGACGATTCCGACCACCTGCTCGACATCACGCCGGTCGGCGCGTCGGAGGACGTCCACCAGGTGGTCGGGCGCATCCAGGAGCGGGCGGCCCGCATCCTGAACACCGAGCTGGGGCTCGAGGCGAAGGCCACGATGGGATTCGCAATGGCGCTTTCCGAGGCGTGTCAGAATATTGTGGAGCACGCCGGCACCTCCGGGTGGGTGGCAGTGCACGCCTACAACTGGCGCAAGCGCCTCGGGCGGCGGGTGGTCGTGATCGCCGTGAGCGACGCGGGCGTCGGCTTCCGCCGGTCGCTGGAGGCCACGCAGGCAAAGCGCTTCGGGGATCGCTGGGGCGACGCCGCCGCGCTCGAGGCGGGGCTGATCCAGGGCGTCAGCCGGTTCCGGGACCCGGGCCGCGGGCAGGGACTGGCCGGCATCAAGCGCTACCTCAGCCGGTGGGACGGCAAGATTTCCATCCGCAGCGGCACCGCCCGGCTCTCGATCGTGCCGAAATGGGACGACGACGTCCCGGTCGCCGAGCAACTGCCCTACTTTCCGGGCACGCAGGTCCAGATCGTCATTCCCGCCCACGAAGGGGGCGCCCGGTGATCCAGACCATTCCGCTCGGCCAGGTCCTCCAGGAAACGGTGGTCACGCCCTATCGTGACCTCGTGACCCGGCCGACCGGAGCCGCGGTGCGGGGCTGGATCCAGAACGCGATCGCCCAGTCCACGGCGCCGACGACCCTGCTGGACTTCACGGGCGTGGGCCTCCTCGACTTCAGCTGTGCCGACGAGATCGTGGCCAAGCTGCTCCTCGACACCGACCCGGGCACCGACCACTACGTGATGCTGCTGGGCACCCGGGAGGATCACACCGAGGCCATCGATCACGTCCTGAACCACCACGCGCTGGCCATCGCCGTCGTGCGGGAACCGGGGGAGCCGCCGCAGCTGCTCGGCCGGGTGACGCCCGAACTGGAGCGCGTCTTCGCCTGTGTGTTCCGCCTGGGCCCCGGCAGCGCCGACGGCGTGGCCGAGATGCTCGGCTGGACCCTCGAGCGGGCGGCGGACGCCCTGCTCACCCTGGCCCTCCTGCGCCTGGTGCGCGCCGAGGGCGGCACCTTCCGACCCCTGCCCGCATGAGCACACGCCGCCCCGGCCCATCCACCCTCTCGATTCACGGCCTGCCCCACCGCCGGGCGGACTGGACGCCGGTCGTCGGCCCGGTCATGCAGAGCGCCACCTTCGTCAACCCGGTCGGGTCGTCGGAGGAAGTGCTCTACTCCCGCTACGGCAACAACCCCAACCAGGTCGAGCTGGCGCGGAAGTACGCACTCCTCGAAGGGGCCGAGGCAGCGGTCATTCTCTCCAGCGGCATGGGGGCCACGGCGCTCGCGCACCTGGCCGTGCTCCGGCCGGGCGACCACCTGCTCGCCAGCGAGTGGATCTATGGGGGGACGCGGCGGCTGTTCGACGACGAACTCGGCCGGTTCGGGATCGAGGTGTCCTATGTGGAGCCGACCCAGCACCGGCTCTGGCGGAAATCNGTGAAGAAGTCGACCCGCGCCATCTTCGTCGAGACGCCCACGAACCCGACGCTTCGCGTCATCGACCTCGCCCCGATCGCGCAGGTGGCCAAGGAGTTCGGGCTCGCGCTGCTGGTGGACGGGACCTTCGCCAGCCCGATCAACTTCCGGCCGATCGAGCACGGGGCCGACGTGGTGATCTCGAGCGCCACCAAGTACCTGAACGGGCACAGCGACGTGATCGCCGGCGCGGTGGCGGGGTCCGCTTCGTTCATCGAGGAGGTCACGCGGCTGATGCGGCTCTGGGGCCAGTCGATCGACCCCCACGCGGCCTGGCTGGTGGAGCGCGGCCTCCGTACCCTCGCGGTCCGGATGGAGCGGCACAACGCCAACGGGTTGGCCGTGGCCGAGTGGGCGGCGGTCCAGCCCGAGTTCCTCGCGGTGCACTACCCCGGGCTCCCCGACCACCCCGACCACGCCCACGCAGCCGCGGTGCTGCACGGCTTCGGCGGCATGGTGGGCCTGCAGCTCCGGGGTGGGGTGCGCGCGGCGGAACGATTCCTCAAGAAGCTCAAGCTCATCACCCATGCGCCGAGCCTGGCCGGGGTGGAAAGCCTGATCTCCGAGCCGAGGCTGACGTCGCACAAGGGGATGTCGGCGGACGCGCGGGCGCGGATCGGCATCCCGGACGGATTTCTCCGGTGAGCTGCGGCATCGAGGACGCACCCGACATCATCGCCGATCTGGAGCAGGCGCTGGGTAGGTAGTTATCTTCCTTCCGTGATTCGATTTACGCAGGTCTCGATGGCCTACCCGCGGGGCGGGATGGCCGTGAAGGATCTCACCTTTCGCATTGCGAAGGGGGAGTGGGCCTTCCTCACCGGCCACTCCGGCGCCGGCAAGTCCACCATCCTCAAGCTGATCTCGGCCGACCTCCGCCCCACGGGGGGGGAGTTGCGCGTGTCCGGCTTCTCCATCGGCGAGTTGACCAAGCGCGAAATCCCCAAGCTTCGGCGCCGGCTCGGCATCGTCTTCCAGGACTTCCGGCTCCTGCAGGACCGCACCGCCGAGGAAAACGTGGCGTTCGCGCTGGAAGTCACCGGCGCACGCCCCGACTCGATCCCGACGCGGGTCCAGCGGGTGCTCACGCAGGTGGGGCTGGCGTCGCGGGCGCGGGCCTACCCGACCGAGCTCTCCGGCGGCGAGCAGCAGCGGGTCGCGATCGCGCGGGCGCTCGTCAACGACCCGCCGATCCTGCTGGCCGACGAGCCCACGGGCAACCTCGACGAGCGGTCGTCCCGCGGGGTGTTCCAGCTGCTCCGCGAGATCAACGCCGGCGGCACCTGCGTCGTCATGGCCACCCACGAGCTCGCGCTCGTGCGGCAGACGGACTACCGGGTGCTGGAACTTCGTGAAGGGGCGGTCGTCTTCGACAGCACCGAGGAACGGATCGCCACCGAGGGGATCTCGTGAGGATCCTGACCCGGGAAACCCTCCGGTCCTTCCGCCGGGCGCCGCTCCTTTCGGCGCTCTCGATCACGACGATCGCCTTCTCGCTCTTCACCATCGGGCTGTTCGGGCTCGTCGCGGTCAACATGCGCGAGGCCCTGCGGGGCATCAGCAGCCGGGTCGAGATCGAAGCCTTCGTCCTCCGCGGCACGCCGGCCGAGACGATCACGCTCGCCGCCCAGGACATCGCCGCCTTCCCCGAGGTCGCCTCGGTGCAGTACGTCGACGAGGACCAGGCGCTGCAGCGGGCCCAGCGGGAGCTCGTGGAATTCAAGGACGCCTACCGCGACCTCCAGGTGAACCCGCTGCCGGCCTCGCTCGAGGTGAGCCTGAAGGAGCCCTACCGCGACGCGGTCCACGCCACCGCGGTCGCCAAGCGGATCGAGGGCTTCCCCTTCGTGGACGACGTCCGCTTCGGCCGGGAGTGGATCGAGCGGCTGGACCGGCTGCGGAACCTGGCCGGCTTCGTGGGACTGGTGATCGGGCTCGCCTTCGCGGCGGTCGCCGTCGTCATCATCGGGGTCACCATCCGCATGACGGTCCTCCAGCGCGCCCGCGAGATTTCCATCATGCGGCTGGTCGGCGCCACCGACGCGTTCATCCGGGGCCCCTTCCTGCTGGACGGTGCCCTCAAGGGCTTCCTCGGCGGCGTGCTCGCCGTCCTGCTGAGCCGTGGGGCGTTCGAGCTCTTCCGCCGGAACAGCACCACCGCCCTGCACACCCTCGTCTTCTTCGAGCCCAGGTATCTCCTGCTCGGCATCCTGTTCGGGATCGCGATCGGGCTCGGCGGCAGTCTCGTCAGCGTCGGACGGCACCTGAGAAATGTCTAGGGTGGCAGGCGGGGAAGCGGGGATGCGGGGAAGGTCCGCCTGGCTGCTGCTCGCCCTGCTTCCCGCGGTCGCCGCCGGGACGCTCCACGCCCAGGACCGCACCGCCGACGAACTCGAGCGGAGCCGGCGCCGGCTCGACTCCATCCGCGTCGAGCGGGCTCAGCTCCAGGCCCAGCAGGCGCGCCTCGAGGGCCAGGTCAAGGACGTCAACGCCGAGCTCCGCAACATCGAGCGCCAGCGGGAGACGACCGGCCGCATCGTCAACGAGATCGAGTCGCAGATCGCCAGCCTCAACACCGAAGTCGACCGGGTGAGCGCCGAGCTGGCGCTGGCGGAGGACAATCTCGACGAGAAGCGCGCCGTCCTGGAGCGGCGGCTGGTGGAGATCTACAAGCGCGGCACGATGTACCCCTACCAGGCGCTGCTCGCCGCCGAATCCTTCGGTGACCTCCTCGCGCGCTACAAGTACCTCTTCCTCACCAGCCAGCAGGACCGCGCCCTCGTCCATGACGTCGAGGCGCTCCGCGGGCGCGTCGAGCGGCAGCGGAACGACCTGCTCGGCATCCGGACCAGCCTCGGCAGCACGCGCGCCGACCGCGAGGCCGAACTCAGGCACTACGGCGACCTCGCGGACGCACGGGCGCGCCGGCTGGCCCAGCTGCAGCGCTCCGGCCAGGCCACCGGCGAGCGGCTGAGCGCCCTCGAGCGCGACGAGGCCCGGCTCAACGAGCTGCTCGTGGCGCTCGAGCGGGCGCGCCGCGCCAGCACGGCGGCGCCGGTGACGGGGGGACTGACCACCGCGGACATCGGCAAGCTCGACTGGCCGGTGGACGGGCGGGTGGTCTACAACTTCGGCCGCACGACGCTGCCGAGCGGGGGCGTGGTCCGATGGAACGGCATCGGGATCGCGGCCCCGGAGGGCACCCCGGTCAAGGCGGTGGAGAACGGCCGCGTCGAGCTGGTCCAGCGGCTCGGCACCTACGGGCTCACGGTGGTCCTGCAGCACGGGAACGGCTACCGGTCGCTCTACATGCAGCTCGACAGCGCGACCGTGACGGTGGGACAGACGATCACACGGGGGCAGGTCATCGGGATGGTGGGCGGGGCCAACTCCGACCAGGGGCCCCACCTGCATTTCGAGATCCGGGGCGAGAACTCGATCGCGCTC
>JGI20214J51088_10003098_pt1 | contig 10990 bp, 10 predicted proteins | sample WetSurMetagenome_FD_51088 | JGI IMG/M metagenome (IMG submission 51088)
TTTTTGCGATTCAACACGGAGAACAGGCAGGAAAGAGTGCGAGCTTTCCGAGAATTATGCAGGCAACTGAACATTGACACCGAAAAATATCTCACAAGTAGCTAACTGGGAAAAAGGGAGTTTTGGGGGAGCTTCTCCATTGGGAGCTGGGTTCAAATCCCAGCGGTTTTCTATCAACTTAATTTGTTAACAAGCTCTACCCATGGGGGTAAGCATGGTTTACCTGAACCGTTAGCAAACAGGAAGCCATCGCCTCCGACCACAGAGTTATCAATGTAACCCATCCAGGAAACGCCAAATAGCCCACTCGCTTTCAAGGAACCCACTCTTTGCGAGAGCTCGTTTACCACATCTGCCTGAGCCTGCGGACCCCAGAGATAATCGTCGATTGAAAGGTGAGCCAGCAATATGTGGGGGTTGTATTTGCCAATTGCCTCTATGTTGGCGGCTATATCGTCTATCATGTAATCCCAAACATGAGGCTTATCCCCGAATCTGTCTACCCAATTAACTGCTCCGTAAGTTTTCCTCAAATCATCGCCGCCTAGCCATTTTGTTTCCTCCTCGCCCCTCGCCCCCCACATAGCTTGAAAACTCATAAAATCCATGCTTCTCATGCTAGAGGTTAGAGTTCCATTCATGCTGANGTCATTAAAACGCCATTCCCAGCCACCAATACAATAGCTCANCAAAACGTTGGGTGCNACTTCTTTTATTGCGTTTCTAGAATCAATCATCAGTTGATTCCAGTAGGTGAAGTCAATGTTTTTGTAGCAGTTAAATTCAGTTTCCAAAGAAATCAGCACTGTATGATTGCCGTCGTTTGGAGCTTTCAAGCGATTTGCCATAAACCTGAGGTCATCTAACCAGTCTTGTCTGTGCAGACTGAGGTTAGCGGCTGAATAGTCAACGTTCCATGTGTCTTGGAAATACTGGTAGGTAATCAAGTGAGGAACAAATCCGTGCGCCCAAAAAGGTTCAGGTGAATAGTAACTGGACCACCAACCATAAAGTTCGTCNCGACCGCTTATCCAATTAGTCATNAAATTCATGTTCAGGGAATAATTGCTNTTGAGACTTTCTANGTTAGCTAAACTTCCTGCGCCCGTTCCTATTAGAAAACGGTCGAATGTTCCGTTCTGAGGGATTGGACTTTTCTGGACAAGAAAACCGACACTAAGAACAGTTAAAATAACGATTGCTACGGAGACGGCTTTTATCAGTGTTTTCTTGAAATCTTCCACCAACATGCTTAGAGGTTTCAAGACTTAGAGAAGGAGCAGAGATAAACGTTATGAATTCCTGCAACAATCCACACTAACAAATAACCAAGCAAATCACAGGAAAAGGGGTTGCTCATGAGACATACTTATTTGCCCAGAGTCAAACCCCAGCGAGTCCAGCACAACTGCATATTTTGAAAGCTTTATGTTTAAGCTGCAGCATAATCTTGAAAAAGGCATACGAGCAAAAACATGCCACTCAGCCTCATTATCCCTTTGCCAAAACAATCGCAGGAGCTCCTAACATGGCAGCAAAAAAGTCACACAACAAGGAACCAAGCAACAAAGTTGAAATCACCGTCAGCAAGAACGGACCTTACCTTGTCACGGGGGAAGTTCCGCTCTTCGAACAAATCATCCTCGTAGACAAAGAGGGAGTAGCTGTGAAGTGGGGGATGGGCAAAGAATTCACCTACAAACAAGCCTGCGGCCTCTGCCGTTGCGGGCACAGCCAGAACCGTCCCTTCTGCGATGGCACCCACCTTAAAATCAAGTTCGACGGCGCCGAAGCAGACTACTTTGACCCCTACCTGCAACAGGCAAAAGTCCTCGACGGACCAGCCCTCAAGCTTACGGATGCTGAGAACTTTTGCGCTTCCGCAAGGTTCTGTCACCGCGCGGGGGAAATCTGGAACCTTATCCCCAAAACAGGTGACCCCGACGCCAAACGGATAGCCACGGAGGAAGCTTGCGATTGCCCCTCGGGGCGGCTTGTGGTCTGGGACAAGAAAACAGGCAAAGCTATTGAGCCTGCACTGGAGAAAAGCATCGGGTTCATCGAGGACCCACAAGTTGGATGCCACGGTCCCATCTGGGTGCGCGGAGGCATCCCAGTGAAGTCAGTTAGCGGCAGGGTGTACGAGTTGCGTAACCGCGTGACACTGTGCCGATGCGGTAAATCCACCATTAAGCCGTTCTGTGATAGCAGCCACTTTCCCGAGCACCACTACAAGGAACTCATGGCGCGCAAACCCTGAGAAAGCTTCGCCGCAGCTTTTTCCGCCCACAATGCGTCCCTCGCCAGAGCTCTGCCCACAGCCACCAAATCAACTGAGCCATCCCTGACTAATTCATCAGCGTACTTTGCGTTAGTGATTCTGCCCACGCCCACAACGGGCACGTTGACGGTTTTCTTGATTTCCCGCGCTTGCGGAATGAAATAGCCTCTTACGTGGCGAAGCTGCTTGGGGTCTGCCCCGCACATGCCGCCTGAAACATCCAATATGTCAACGCCTGCCGCTTCCAGTTTCTGGGCGAACACAGCGGCGTCTTCGATGTGAGTTCCGTTTGGCGCCAAATCATCCGCGCCCAACCTGTACACCAGCAACTTGTCTTTGAGGACATCGCGGACACGCGTCACCACCTGCAAGGGAAAACGCATCCGATTCTCCAAGCATCCCCCAAACTCGTCTGTTCGCCTGTTAAACAGCGGAGAAAAGAACTGGCACAGCAAGTAGCCGTGTGCCCCGTGAAGTTCTACGCCGTCAAACCCAGCTTTCACCGTGCGTTCAGCCGCCTCCGCAAACTCCCCAGCGATGGCATCCAGTTCTGGCTTCTGCAACTCCCGCACTTTGCTCCGTTCTGAGGGACCGACAGGTTGGGTGCCTATGACTTTCTTGTTTGCTACGCCGCCTGCGTGGGTGATTTGCAGCACCGCGGGGGCGCCAACTGAATGCAAGCCCAAAGCAAGTTTCGTCAACCCTGGAATTAACTCGTCATTGTGGACGCCGAGCTGTTTGGGTCCAATCTTGCCCGCGATGGAAATGTAGGCGTGCTCGACGATGGGCAGCCCCAAACAGGCGGAGCGACGCACGTAAAAGTTGACTAAGCGGTCGGTGACTTCGCCCTGAAATCCTGCTCTTCCTGATTGCATGGGAGGCATGACGATGCGGTTTCGAAGCTGCAGGTTCCTAACTTGAAGGGGATCGAGGAGTCCAGCCATGCGTAGCACCGATAGGGGGAAGTCACGGTTTGGGATAATAAACACTTCTCGTCCGAGGTAACCAAACTTTTCGCCAAGCATAGAGAAGGCAACTGTAGCTAAGGTTTTTATGGTGCTCTCCAAATTATCTTCAGCGACCCAAACAGCATGTGGGGCTGTCGGCTAGCATGGTCCAGGCTTGTAGACTTGGGCTCTATAGACCCCGGTTCAAATCCGGGCAGCCCCACCATCAATTTCGGGCACTTTTGGAACCCAAATTGGCAACTTTTAGTGCCTTTTAATAATTGCTGCTGACGATTAATTACTGGCTATTTGAACTCTTCTTGATTATGGAACGCCAAGAGGCAAGAAGTTCTTCCTTGCTTGCCTGAAAAGCCTTTGCTTGTTCAACCTTTGCGTTCATGAAGATATCTAATACTTTTTCGAGTGAGACAGCGGAATACCTAGTTGTGCGCTCGCGAGTAGCATTGACTATTCCTTTGGCTTGCAGGTTTTTTAGGCTGCTGTGGAGTTGTTGCGTGGTTCGTTTCAGTGCGTTGGCTAATTCTTTTTCTCTGTGAGGACCCCTTTTTGCCAAGAAAATGTAAGCCTGAGCTTCTGTCCGTGTGAGCCCTAAGCTTACAAGTGTATCAAGCATTCGCTCTAGACTCATTCATTCGCACTCTTCTAGTCACGTGTTCAGTGGAATGACTGACTTAGATAGAGAAAAAGAAAAAGGGGAATCTACAGATGTCTTCTTTTTTCCACCGTTTTACATAAGTTCAATTTTTGGTCGTTTTCGGAAGTAGCGAGTACTGACTATTACTGCAAAAAAGGACAGCGTCAGCATGACCCCAATGGTTAAGCCTTCAGGGATAGTGATATCTACAGTGAAGGTTCCAGTTGCGATGTGCCCTTCCGTATCCACTGCCGTGATTGTGTAAATGCCGTTAGCCACATTGGGCACAGTGATTGAAGCCGTGAAGCCGCCTGAGGAATTTGTGGTGACACCAGCGATAGGAGTCACGTTGTACTGGTAGTAAGTGTAGTTTATCAGGTGCATGAAATGCATCGATGACGGAATCGGTGTTGAAGTGTAAAGGGTCCATTGGCCTGTTACATAGTTTATCGTGCCATTGACAAATACGGGGGTTGTGCTGTTCATCGTTCCGCTTCCCAAGTCGGCGTCGACAGACCAAATACTGCTGGTTATATTTTTGGACAACCTAAAAGTGCCTGGTTTAATCGGCAGGTGAGACATGTTACTAGTGTAAGGACCAGTGCCAGTGTCAAAAGGTCCTGCCACATCCATTGTTCCGTTTATAACATTTACCTCCGCTCCGAATCCCACACCCACAGCCAGATTTATCCCGAAACCCGTGCCACTAACAGTGACTGAATACCCTTGTGCTTGAGCTGTTGGAGTCAACGTTAATGCCCCAGCTGCAGACACTTTGCCAATAAACTGTATTCCAGCAAATGAAGATAACAGAAATACTGAAACAAGCAAAATTGTAAACGGAGTTGTTTTGGCTTTTGTACTATTGTACATTTCTATTTGCTTCCCTTCTTTCCGTTAACGCTAAGAAAGAGTCATTGTAGCTCATATAGTGTGGTCAGTCTGAAAAACGACTGACTAACTACGCAGTCGACTGATAAAAGAATCTTCCGCAAATATCTTAAGCTTAAAGGCTAAAAGCAGTAATTAGCTGGTCCAGTATTCGACAAAGGGGCAAGAGGGCTAATTGAGCCAAGAAAGAGTGCTTAAAACTCTAACAGATATAGGGTTTTCACAAGCGGATGCACAAGTGTACCTCTTTCTATCAAGAAAAGGCCCACAGAAAGGCAGAGCCATCTCCAAATCTTTAAACATGAACAAGCAGCAGCTTTATCCCTGCCTTAAAAACCTCCAAAGTAAAGGAATTGTAAACGCCACAATTGAATTTCCCGCTAGATTCAGTGCCGTACCATTCGAAACAGTGATCGATTTTTTTATTAAAGCGAAGATGGAAGAAGCACGTCTCATACAACAGAGCAAAGAAAGAATCCTTTCCGATTGGCAATCCATTGCAATCGGAGAAATGGAAGAAACCTCCGCGAAATTCACGGTACTCAAAGGCAGAAGCACGATTTACTCGAAGATTCAACTGATGATGCAGGAAACCAAAAACCAAATCTCAACCATAACGACCATTCCAAGCCTAATACAAGCTGAACAACGCGACATCTTCGACACTACCTTCAGTCACCCCTCGAAATCCAAGATTCTCTTTCGCTTCTTGGTCGAGCTTTCTGACCAAAACATACACGCCATGAAAAATCTCCTCAAGGAGACAGCAGAGGCCAAATTTAACGTTGAAGGGAGGAACCCGGATTTAGGCTTGACCTTGTTTCCTCAAATGCTCGTGAGGGACGAAGACGAAGCATTGTTTTTCGTTAACCCCCGAACGGAAACATCAATAATAAAACATGATGACGTGTGCCTTTGGACGAATTGTAAAACCCTTGTGCAAGCATTCATCGCACTGTTTGAAGAGTTATGGCAAAACTCAACGAACATCCAAGAAAAGATATTTGAAATCGAAACGGGCAAACCAACGCCAAAAACATGTGTCATTGGAGATGCTGAAATAGCCAAGAAGAAATACAATAAAGCGATGCAGTTAGCAAAAGAGGAAATCCTAATTATGACTTCCTCAGAAGGTCTCGTCGAATTCTGGGCAAACAGTCCACAAGCCAATGAATGGACCGAAAAGGGCGTCGTTGTGAAAATTATGGCGCCAATCGTGAACGAGAATCTGGAAGCCGCTAGACAACTTTCTAAACTTTGTTCTGTAAAGCACGCTCCGCTAAACTCTTTATCAACCACAATCATAGATGGAAAACATCTCTTCCAGTTTAAAACTTCCACTCCAGAGAAGCAACCGCTTGGCGGGTCACTGCATTTCAAAAACACTTTATACACTAACAATTTGGAATACGTGCAAAAAACCAAGGCCATGTTAACCGAGCAATGGAAGAATGCCCGTCCGCCGGACGCTGAAAACTTGAAGTCGATATACCCAGCCCTTCGTAGCGTGGCCTGTTATCCAGGTGCAATTCGCGGTCCTGAACCTCATGGAACATTCCACCCCCTTCCTCCTGACCCAGCTAAGAAAAGCGAGTACCCCGTAATCGAAATTGTTGATGATGACCCTTTGGGAAAACTGACGGAGCAGGACGTTTTAAACCTAATTGTAAATGCACAGAAAAATCCGTCAAAGAGTAATCTGTGGAGATTTTATGCAAGTCAAGCAATAGCTATCATTCATCCGCCAGACTTCTTTGACTTGCCGCCCATGCTGATTCGCGTTAATCATGTTGAAAAACACTCCACGTTGGGAGCAGAAGATGTTATAATTATTAATTTGTGGCTTGAGACACCGAATGGCCCCGCTTACGTACCGGTTGCTGCTTTAGTCGACAGCCCAAAAACGCAAGCTTCATGTAAAGCAAGTTTGGCGGCTGCTTTGCCCGCAAGTCAAAATGTTCGGCTGGCAAAGAAAGACGAGCTACAGATACGTGTGCATGGTAACACTCTGTTTGCTGGTTGGACTGTGCCAATCCCACTGCTTCCTTCACGGTATGTTCTTCCGCCTGCATGTATGCTGATTGAAGGATACGGCGACGTTAAGACCGCCGCGTATACTATCACTAATCCCTGGGGTGGAAGAATCATAGCTAAACAAAACAGCTTCGACGCCTTCGTGACTTTTATGCATCCGTCCTCAAAATATTCTGGACCAGGAACTGACGGTCTCTTTGTTAGAGATTTCATCGCGGACGTCTCGCCTTACCTCTTCAAAGAGCATCCGCCAACTCTTGAACATAACGTGATGGAAAAAAGAAAACCGTGATGAACACAGCGACACTGAAATCAGGTTCTTGTTGGGTCTTTCGCCAAAAAGAAGCGGAACATGGCTGAAGCCAAGAACATTCCTCCAAGAGCAAGCCCCACCACTCCATAAAACTCGGAGGTCAAAAAAAGCAGTGCTCCTCCCACAGCAGGTCCAATTGTTGTCCCCAGAGCTTCAACCGCGCTGTTCAGCGACATCATCGTACCGCGAGATTTTGGAACCTGCGCAAGAGCCAAACATGTATAGGATGTGACTCCTATTGAAGCAAAACATGCGGTTAAGAAATTGAAAATCAAAGCACCCCAGAGGTAGGGAATGTTAAAGTACACAATCGTGAAAACGCCGCAGAGGAGTGTACTTGCTGCTGTCGTGGATTTTGCCCCAAATCTGTTTGCAAGTCGGCCAGCAGTGAGGCTCCCAGCAACGAAAATTGCCCAGGAAGCCATTGAAATTAAAACCGTGAAATTCAACGGTAACGAAAACCTTTCTCGATATAAAGCTATTCCGAAGATAGGTGCCATTGATCCTACTGCAGCTAGAATTTGGCTAGTCAAGCAAGCAGCAGCAGATTTATCCGTTAATACTTGCCTGAAGCTTTCCAAATAAGGAGCCTTTCTGACGGGTACAGTTTGTCCTTGCAGTTTGGATGGAACAACTAAAAAAGCTAAGACTAAGCCAGCAAGTGTAATTGGCAGAGCCTGCAGCAAGAAATTGAAGCGCCAACCAGCGATGTTTGCTATTAGGCCTGACAAAGGAAAACTAACAAGAATCATGCCAAAAACGGCTGCCATCAAATAACTCACTGCCTTAGCCCTTTTCTGCGGGGCAAAGACATCTCCAATAAGTGTGTGGGATATTACAGCAAATATAACGGTTCCGAATCCCTCCAAAGCAAAGAAAAACTGCAAAATGACGAAATCAGGGGCAAAAAAGCTTCCTACCACCGAGAAGAGTAAAAACAACAGTCCACCCAGAATCAGGGGTTTGTACCTAAGGCGAACAGCCAAGATGCCCATTAACAATGCAGAAACGAATTCTCCTGCATGATTAAACGTCGCAAGTTGACTCGCCACACCGACAGAAACATTAAAAGTAGATCCTATGTCCACTAAAAACAACTGCAACATGGTGATGGAAATGCTCATTGACATAGAACCAACAACTAACGCTGGGACAAGCAGTCTCCCCCAAGACGCCTTCTCAGCAGCAGCGTCTCCATCGCTCATATTGATCATTTATAAACTAAAAAACATATATCGTTTGCGGCAAACAAAAAAATCCTCAGCCCGATAAAGAATCAATTGACTCCGGTTCAAATCCGTCCAGCTCTACCATTCAAAATTTTTTGGTATAAAAAAGGGAGTTTCATGGTTTTTTGCTTTGGTTTGGGCCGCGTTGGTTATGCTTCTTTTAGTTTTGCTATGGCTTCATCTACTCCTTTTGCTTCGTTTTCGAGCCATTCTTTGTATTTGCTTAGGTGGGTGATTTTTTCTTCTTTTGTTAGGAACATTCGTGGGTGGAAAGAGCCGCCGCAGCAGTCCATTTCTTCGTGGTTGTACGTGTTTTCACCTCCGCCATGCGCATGTTGGTTTTACGATATTGGTTATGCGATAGTACCAGTTTGCGGATATAAACATATCGTAAAACCGATACTCAGTGGGCAACCTTTAATATCGATAAACCGAAAAGAGTAACTATGATTGACTGCGGCTCCAAAGGATTCCTTTCATTCCTCATACTATGGCTAATAAGCAAAAAACCAATGACAGGAGCCGAAATCGCCCAAGAACTACAAAAAAGACGCGGAAAAAAACCCAGCCCCGGAACAATATATCCAGTCCTAAAACACCTAACTGAAACAAACATCCTCAAAATTGACGATGCCAAACGGTACTCACTCACAGTCAGAGGACAGAAAGCCCTCGAAGAACACCTTGACTCTTTTGTCAACACGTTTTATGATATTGACGAAATGAAATCCTGTTGCTGCAAAGATAGATTTGCACACGAAGGCCATCCTTAGATACCCAGTGCATGAGTCAGGACAGCAAGGAACCTATAGATGCTGTATGACTACCTTGGCTAGAGTTTGAGGGAAACGTCTATTTCTTCAGAAACCTTACTTAGAATTCAGCGCAGTTGCTTTGAGGGATTTGGATGACGGAGGAGACAAAGGCAAATGCCCCACAGGATTCGGCAGAGGGGCAGGCGCGGATTCGCAACTGGAAAGACTTCAAGCAACTCGTGTTGGAGAAGAAGCCAGGCTCCATCGTCTACATCCTCGAACAGAATGGCTTCTCCGCGGACAAGGAAGTCACCATCCTACGAGTCATCATGCTCCACGACAGACGCTACTTCATCTTCATAGATGCACCTAAAGGCGAAGCCCTTAGAGAAACAGCAATTCCCATCCGAAAAGACAAGAACGGCGTGCGCTTCCTAGAAGATGACGATGTCCGCAGCTTCTTGAAGGGGCAGTTTGAGGGCGCAGGACTGGAGATTTACTCTTTCTGGACCACCTAGGCACTCTGATGCTTCTTTCGTGGGAAGTATTTTCTGGTTCTTAGTCCAAGTCTAACAACTGAAAGCATCAAAGGCACCTCAAGTAGAGGCCCAATCACGGTGGCTAATGCGGGTGCCGACCCAATACCATAAAGGGTGACGGCAACTGCGATTGCCACTTCAAAATGGCTACTGCTACCAATGAGCGTAGTGTCTATGGCTGATTCGTACTTCCACCCCAGAAAATACCCAAGTGGATAAGTCCAAGAAATCATGATAGCATAGTGAATCAGGTTGGGTATAGCTAAGTAACCCACAAGCAGTGGGTCGTCAATAATTCTCTGACCGGCAAACGAGAACAAAACAATCAACGTCACGAGAAGTGCAACGATGGAGATTTTGCCTATCGCAGGGTTGTAGACATCTTTGAACCATTCCTCTCCTTTTTTGCGAATTATTACTCTGCGTGAAATGGCGCCGGATATCACTGGGAGGGCGATGAAAACTAGTACGCTGACGCCTATCAAGTCCCAGGGAACAGGGATGCCGCTTAAGCCTATGTAGAACGCCGCAAGAGGCGCATAAAGCGCGAGCATCAGCAACGCGTTAACTGCTGTGTTAATGAGGCCTTGAGCCATGTCACCCCTTGCCAGAAACATCCACCACATAACCATTGCAGTGCAGGGAGACAACCCGAGAAGAATTAGTCCTGGAATGTACTGAGGACTGCCNGCTAGGAAAACGTTAGCNAGAAGCGTCATTAGCGGTGGGGCAATTACCCAGTTCGCTATTATTGTGACAATGAGCGGCTTGGGTTTTCTTGCTGCCTGTTTTACGTCACTGAATTTTATTCCAACCACTGTGGGATACATCATGAAAAACAGTAAAACTCCAATGGGAATTGATAGCTTAGCAAATTTCAGTGAATCCATGAACTCCCCAAAGGCAGGAATGAACCTTCCAACCAGTAAACCGGTAATTATGCAAAGTGCTATCCAGANGGTGAGGTATTTTTCCCAGAGTCCAAGTGAAAGCTCTTTCTTCGCGTGTTGCTCTTGGGTCTCCAACTGGGTTCATCTTCCGTTTAGCGACAAGACAATTGCTCTATGATTCTCTGTGTGAGATTTTTTGCCATTTCGGGGGTGATAGCGTCAACTATGCGGTAGATTTCTTTGTCTGTTACAGAGTAGAGGCGTTTGTTGCCGTCTTTGCGGTCTATGACTAAACCGCTGTCTTTGAGGATTTTGAGGTGCCTTGAAACGACGGGTTGAATGAGGTTTATTTGGGGTACGATTTCGCAGACGCATTTTTCGCCGTCTCGGATGAAAGCTAAGATTTCGAGGCGTATGGGGTCGGAGAGGGCGTAGAAGACGCGGGCTTTGAGTCTG
>JGI20214J51088_10003099_pt1 | contig 10989 bp, 8 predicted proteins | sample WetSurMetagenome_FD_51088 | JGI IMG/M metagenome (IMG submission 51088)
TCATCTAGAATGAAAAGAATAATCCGGCTAATGTTGCAGTAAGCAATGTAGTTATAACTCCGCCGATAACGGCTTTTATTCCTAGTGAGGCAATATCAGATTTTCTGTTAGGTGCAAGTGGTCCGAGTCCACCGATCTGAATTGCGATAGAAGAAAAATTTGCAAATCCACACAAAGCGTAAGTTGCCATCAGTATGGTTTTTTCATTGACAAGTTTGCCTGATTGCACAAGAGTTCCCATATCAGAATAAGCAACAAATTCGTTTAACACTATTTTAGTTCCGAGCAAACTGCCGAAGGTAAGTGAATCCTGCCATGGAACACCAATACCAACTGCAACAAATTGTAAAACCAATCCAATAATAAGCTGAAAACTTAATGGTTGTCCAAAATTTGCAATTAGATAAGAATTTAATCCTACTAAATCTCCAAATCCATTTAAAAGAAAATTAATTAGTGCAATCAGAGCGATGAAAGCAATAAGCATTGCACCAATGTTTAAAGCTAAGTGCAATCCATCGCTCGCACCATTTGCTGCCGCTTCTATAACATTATGTGAATTTTTTTCAATCGCAACTTTTACGGATCCTTTAGTTTCCGATTCTGAAATTTCAGGAATTAAAATCTTTCCAATCATCATTGCACCTGGAGCTGCCATAAAACTTGCACCGAGTAACTGAGTTGCAAACATTTGTTGTGCTTGAATCAATGCAACTCCATGAGAAGCAGCATAAGCACTTCCCAGCATTTGAATGTAAGCTGCCATTACGCCGCCTGCGATGGTAGCCATTCCACCTATCATTATTGTAAGTAACTCACTTTGTGTCATTCCTTTTATAAATGGTTTGATCATTAAAGGCGCTTCCGTTTGACCAACAAAAATATTTGCCGTACAGGAAAGTGATTCTGCACCGCTTGTACCCATAACTTTTGCCATAACCCATGCCATACCCTGAACTATCTTTTGCATAACTCCAAGATAGTAGAGTACTGACATTAAGCTTGCAAAGAAAATTATTGTTGGAAGAACCTGGAATGCAAAGAAGAAACCGAGGGTGCCTTCGTTCCCGGGAGCGAGCGCTAAACTTCCGAATATAAATTTTGCACCTTCAGTTGTAAAGTTTAATATCAAAACAAAAACATTACTAACTGAGTTAAAAAAATCTTTTGGCCAACCAAGCGGTAAAAAAAATGATCGAAGTGAATCTCCACGAAGAATAAGAATGGCAAATATTATCTGAAGTACAAATCCGGAAACGACTAAACGCCAATTAATTTTCTTTTTGTTGTTGGATAGGAGAAAAGCAATTCCAATTAATAATGCTAATCCAAAAATTCCCCGAATGAATGATTCAAAATTCATTAATGAGTCTCTTCTGTTGGAATGTAATGACATTTACGGCAGCGAGCTTCATACATATCAGCCGCACCAACAACCACTCTTTCTGATGAAGCATTTTTCCTTTGTGTACGATCAGCAGGATTGCCGCATACAACACAGATTGCCAGGGATTTTGTAATGTATTCTGCAATAGATAATAATTGCGGCATTGGTTCGAAAGGAATTCCCCGGTAATCCATATCCAAACCTGCAACTAAAACTCTTTTCCCTTCATCAGCAAGTTTGTTACAAACATCAATCAAATTATTTGAAAAAAATTGTGCTTCATCAATACCAACTACCTGGGCATCTTCAACTAAGTCTAAAATTTCGTTTACATCTTTGATTAAAATTGATGGGAGTGATTGCTCGCTGTGAGATACAATTGCGTTGTTCGAATATCTTGTATCAATAATCGGTTTAAAGATTACAACCTTTTGCTTTGCTATCTTGGCTCTGCGTAACCTGCGGATAAGTTCTTCCGTCTTACCGCTAAACATACAACCGGTTATTACTTCAATCCAACCGGTTTCTTTAGGCACTGCATTTGGAATTGGTTCCATATTTATTTGTTTAAATCCTTATCCCCAAAAGCAAATGGCAACAATTCTGATGTTTTAAAAACTTTGTATTCTTTTTTTCCATTTGTACAAATGATATCAATCTCACCACAATGGTCATAAATTATTTGCCGGCAAGCTCCGCAAGGAGCGATGAATTCTTGGGAATCACTTGCAATTGCTATTGCTTTAAATTTTCTTTCACCTTCGGACATTGCTTTAAAGATTGCATTTCGTTCTGCACACATCGTTAATCCATAAGTACTGTTTTCAATATTACATCCAAGGTAAACTTTGCCGTCTGTTGTTAAAAGTGCAGCCCCAACATGAAAGTTGGAGTAGGGAGGAAGCGCATTAGCTTTAGCTTCAACTGCTTTATGTGCTAGTGTTTTATAATCCATAATTTTATTTGGAAAAATATTCTTTAAATGTTTCAGTTCAAATTTAACTTTATCGCCACGAATTAACACCAATTTTTCACGAATTATTATTTAGTGTCAATTCGTGTAATTGGTGGCTTAATTTTTTCAGAGTTATGTAAAATGTTGGAGTAAAGTATTTATTAATAATTCCAAGATTATCATTCGCTATTTTATTTAGCAGCCAATCTAATTTAAGGAATTTACACATTTCAATTAGCTTTAGATGAAAATCACTCCAGACAATTCCTTTGTTGCCTGTAAATAATTCTTGAACAGAAAATTTTGTATGGAGCGAGATATCAAAATCATTTTTAAACAGGTTAATTAATTCATTCAAGGAAAAAAGTTGAGCAATATCATTTCGGTCAAAATCGTTTTTGCGAAAATATTTCAGAACATATTTTTTAATTGGTTCACGTTTCATAACTGAAATCATTGGTATTCCAAAATGCGGATCGCTGAAAAAGTTAAAGATAGAAAATTTGTTTGGTGTGCTTAAATAGATAGTTCCATTTGTCTTTAACACTCTTTTTACTTCAAAGTAAAATTCATTGATGTCGGTAAGATGTTCAATCACATCTTGAATGATTATTAAATCAAATGAGTTATTTGCAAAAGGTAATTGTAATGCAGTGCCATTTACCCGTGCTAAGTTTAGTGGATTTTTTATGCTTGTCATTTCGAATCCCGAAAAAATCGGGATAAACTCCGAGAGAAATCCGTTTCTATTATTTGTTGAAGATTTCTCGTTCGAAGACTCACTCGAAATGACATCTAATATTTGACGCTTCAATCTGACCAAACTTAAATCCAGACTAACAACAAAATTATTTTCCGCAAAAACTATTGAAGTACCGCCTTCACCTGATCCTAAATCCAAAACAGATAATTTATTTGTTTGAACTTTTTGATTAACAATCGAATGCACATACTTTCCGCGTTCAATCGAAAGTTCTCGTGCACGATTCCATCTTAAAAAGTTTGGATGAGATTCATCAAGCCAGGCTGGGGTTTGATTTTTTACTTCCACTCAATTTTGCCAAAAAGGGAATTGAAAAAATTCACAACAACAAAAAGTTCAAAAATTATCTGAAGATAAATTATCTCATAAAACCTAAAAGAATGTCCAATCTCTTTTTGATGTCTGATCACCACGAATAAATCATAAACAAGTTTTACAACAAACGGCATCGCTAAAACTGGAGATATGAATATCAATATTACAGAGAACAATGAAATCAAATTTATCAAATGCCAGAAACCCAAAAATAATTTTTGTTTCGGAAGGTAGTAAAATGAAGTCTGTATATGTCGTTTCTTCTGCTTAAAATATTCATCAAAACTTTTTGGAGCTGAGGAATAAACAAATGCTTCCGGTTCAATCACGGTTCCAATTGACATTTTATGTTTTACAGCCTCGCGTAATAACAAATCATCATCACCTGAAAGAGTTTCTGTTGTGTTTGTATATCCACCAATTCTTTCAAATGATTTTTTACTGAATGCGAAACTTCGCGCTGCCGCTGAGTAAGGGATATTTAATCCAACTGCTGCAACAGTTAAAAAAGTATTTCTTAAATTTTCAAAAGCAGAAATTTTTTCTACTAATGTATTACCTGATTTAATTGGTGCAACACCGAATACAAAATCAAATCCTTCATTCAATTTACTCGCCATTGCTTTAAGCCAATTGATTTCCGGTTTACAATCGGCATCAGTAATAACTATAAAATTATGCTTTGCGTTTTTAATTCCAATGCTAAGTGCACCTTTTTTCCCTTCGATTTCTTTTTGATGTGCTGTAGTGAAAGTAAAATTATTTTTACCTGTTATTTTTGATTGAATGAGTTCAGCGGTGTGATCAGTCGAATTATCATCGACAATTATTACTTCAAAGTACTCGTTTGGATAATTTAATTTTTCAAGTGAATCGATAAGGGAATTAATATTTTGTTCTTCGTTTTTAGCTGCTACAATAATTGATAACACAGATATCGCATTTGTTGTACCTGTTTTGTTGTTCTGAGTTTTATATCCCTTATAAATAATAGCTGCAATAAGAAGAAATCCAAATGATACTGAACCAGACAAATAAACAAATTCCATATTCTAATAGTTATCCATTGTTTTCAATATATTTTATTTGATCAATTAAGTCTGACTTCCCAGACTAAATCATTTCGACAATTTGTTATCTAAGCAATAACATTTTTTTTGTTTCAACAAATGGGCCTGCTTTAAGTTGATAGAAATATATACCGGAAGATGGTTGATTTATGATTGATGATGATTTAAATACAATTTCATGATTTCCTGCAGGTTTGTATTCATCAACAAGTGAAGCAATTTCATTGCCTAATACATCATAAACTTTTAGAGATTGCCAGCAATCGACTTGAGACTGCCAACTGATTTTTGTGCTCGGGTTAAATGGATTAGGATAATTCTGGAATAAATAAACAGTCGAAGGGATAGCTGTTTTATCGTCATCAATTACGGAGGAATAAATAGGCTTATATTTTAAAATTACACCACTATCACCAACAGCAAAACCATGCAAAGAATCTGTAAAAACTAAATCATAAATCGCAGCATTGTTAAAAGTGTTAAAAGCATTCCAGGTTTTACCCGAATCCACAGATAAAATAAACTTGCTTTCTGATCCTAAACACGCCCAGGCTTCGTTTTGTTTCCTGAATGACAAACCCGTTGCTGTTCCTAAAAAACCCGGTAATTCATAAATCCAATTAGCTCCACCATCCGAAGTACGTGCAACGGCTGATCCATATTCAAAATCGCCGCCAATACCAACTAAGTTTAATGAGTCAATAAAAAATAATTCGCGTAACGGTTCAAATCCCATGCTTTTAGAAGACCAGTTTAAACCGGAGTCTGTTGTTTTCCATATAACACCAATAAGATCATGCTGCCCACCGCAAGCAAATCCATAATCTTTCGAAAAGAAAACTATCTTCTGTACGGGTAAACCTGAGAATATGCTGCTATCAAACTGGGGAGAATTCCAGGTAATACCTCCGTCAGTTGTACCAAAGAATGCCTGAGAGGGACCGCCGGCTACCCAGCCATTTAAAGAATCATGAAAATATATTGTGTGAAAAAATTTATTTTCAATATTAAAAAATTCTTTTTCCCAAATTTCACCACCGTTGGTAGTTTTTATGATGTAAGAACCAAAAACTGAATCGAGCCTAACAGAAACAGCCCATCCAAGATCGTAATCTAAGAAAAAGATATCCTGAATTAGATTTGACACTCCTGAATATTGAACTGTCCAATCTTTTCCACCGTTTGAAGTATGAACAATTAGTCCTGAATCCCCGGCTGCCCAGCAGTTAAGACTGTCAACACAAAATAATTTTTCTATTTTAAGAGAAGTTGGTGAGGTTAATTTTATCCATTCATTTTGCGGACGTAAATCGACGAATGAAGTAATGAATAAAATGAAGAAAAAGAATATTTTCATTGGAAAATTATTTATGTAAATAAGTTGGATTCAATTTTCAAAGTTTATTTCTAAAATAGAAAGAAAAGAAGCAAAAAAATAATTGGGACAGCATTAAAAAAATGATAGAAATTTTTGATTGCATCTAGTGCTGCTGACAGCAGTTCGATTAAACTTAAATGTAAATTTGTGATTGAGAATTTAAAAATTACAACCTAAATATATTTTCTGTAATGCTTGCAAATTGATGTTAAATATCTCATTTTAACATCATTCGATTTCAAATGGATATAAATTTTAATTAACAACCTGATTATCTTTCTTTTTTTTTCTCGCTTTAGTTTTTAGAATAATTGTATATGCAAAAAATACTTTTAGAACAAATTAATAAGTCTCTTTATTTAATAATAAACGAAAGGAATCTTTCAATGGTAAATTTATTCTACCGGTGGACATTTTTTGCGGCTTTTTTCGTATTTGCAAATTTATTATTTGCACAAGGCGAAATAAATTCTGGTGCTATTGTTTCACAACCAATCAAAATGGGTATTTCACAGCCGATGCGTGATCTACCGCTAAACACTCCCAAAACAATTGAGAACTGGCCGGATGGAATTATTCCGCTCCGATCACCATTTGATATGGAAGTACTGAAAATTGACAGGGATGGTTCTTTAAATGATTACGATGGTCCTTTAGGTACTGCTGGTATAACGAAAAATTTTGATGGTGTTAGTGCCGGCGGATATGCTCCTCCTGATCCAAGTGGAGATGTTGGTCCAAATCATTACGTTCAAATGGTTAATGTGCAAACACAGATATGGGATAAAAACGGTGTTTCTCTCGCTGGTCCTTTTAATAATAGTAATTTCTGGGCTGGATTACCAGGTCCCTGGAGCGGATCGAATGATGGTGACCCAATAGTTCTGTACGATGAAGTAGCTGATAGATGGATGGTTAGTCAGTTTGCATTGCCCAACTATCCTAACGGCCCGTTTTATGAATTAATAGCTGTTTCTACAACCCCTGATCCAACAGGTACATATTATATGTATGCTTATTCGTTTCCAGATATGCCTGATTACCCAAAATTTGGTATTTGGCCCGATGGATATTATATGTCTGCAAACGTATTTACTTCAGGTTCAGGAAATTTTATTGGAACTTATGACGCAGTTTTTGATAGAAATGCAATGATAGCAGGAACTCCTGCAACTATGATATATTTTTCCAGTCCAGCTGCATATTCATTATTACCTTCAGACTGTGATGGAGTGTTTCCTCCAGCTGGGGCTCCTAACTATTTTCTTGCATCTTATAATGGATTTGGCGGTGGCGGAAATACTAATCTTGATGTATATGAATTTCATGTGGATTGGGTAACCCCGGCTAATTCAACTTTTACAGGCCCATTATTTTTAACTACTCCAACTTTTAGTATACCGAATTCAATTCCTCAACTCGGCACCAGCCAAACATTAGATAATCTCGGAAATAGACCAATGAACCGTTTACAGTATAGAAATTTTGGTGATCATCAGGCTATGGTGGTTTGTCAATCTGTAAATGCCGGATCCGGACGTGCTGGAATGAGATGGTGGGAATTAAGAAAAACATCCGGTGCCTGGAGTATTTACCAGGAAGGTACTTATGCGCCTGCTGACGGTTTGTACAGATGGATGGGAAGTATAGCGATGGATGAAGATGGCAGCATTGCATTAGGATATTCAACTTCTGGTTCAACTATTTATCCGGATATAAGATTTACCGGAAGATTTGCTGCAGATCCACTTGGAAGTATGACAATAACAGAAACATTAATCCACGCTGGAGCAGGCTCTCAAACAGGCGGACTTTCGCGTTGGGGAGATTATACACAAATGGTAGTTGATCCATCAGTATCCGGTACTTTTTGGTACACAAATCAATATATTCCAACAAGCGGTAGTTTTAATTGGAAAACTAGAATTGCGGCTTTTAATTTTGATCCTCCTTGCCCTGTTGGTTATGCATTAAATCCTAATCCTGCCGATGCTTCAAGTGGCGTTTCGGCTAATCTGCCGCAGTTAAGCTGGACAAACGGTACTGGTTCAGTTTCAACTTCACTTTACTTTGGAACCAATCCATTAGCTTTAACTCAAGTACAAACGGGTAGTTTATTTACCTCCTGGAGTATTACACCTACACCTTTAAGTTATTCCACTACATATTATTGGAGAGTGGATAATTCAAACGGCAGTTGTACTAATACCGGAACCCTTTGGAGCTTTACTACAGAGGCAGATCCTAATCTTGTAATATTATTTACTGAGCCATTCCCGAATTTTAGTAACTGGACTGCAGTTGGACCATTAGGTTTAACAAACTGGTCAACTCAACCAACAGCAAATGCCGGTGGTACTTCACCTGAATTAAGAATGAGTTGGACTCCATCTTTCAATGGTGAATCACGAATAAGGTCTATCGTAATTTCTGCCCCTAATAACAAACAATTGTTTTTAAGTTTCCAATGGTTCTTTGATTGGTATGCAAATCCAAGCGGAACTATTGGTATAGCAGCTACTTATGATGGCGGTGCTACAACAACCCCGGTTTGGTCTGTTGTTGATCCAACCGCGAATGTTGGTCCTGCAACTGTTGATGTTAGTTTTACAACTCCTGTTGCTGAAGCTGTAAATCTTCAGTTAGATGTTTATTTTACAGGCAATTCTTTTAATAATGATAATATGTATTTTGATAATTTGTTATTAACATATCTTATTCCAGTTGAACTTACCTCGTTTACTGCAAATGTTTCAGGTAACAATGTTGACTTAAACTGGAATACAGCCACCGAATTAAACAACAGTGGATTTGAGGTAGAAAGAAGATCTGCAAATAGCAATTATACCAAGGTTGGATATGTTGCTGGTTTTGGAACAACATCAGAACCAAAAGCTTATCTCTTCACTGATACAAAAGTTACTGCCGGTAGCTATACATACAGATTAAAGCAAGTTGATTTTGACGGAACATTTGAATACTCAAATGAAGTAAATGTGGATGTTGATGCTCCGGTTAAATACAGCCTGGATCAAAATTATCCAAATCCATTTAACCCAAGTACAATAATTAAATACTCTGTTGCAAAAGATGGATTTGTAAATGTTTCGATATTCAATCTTCTTGGTGAAAAAGTTGCTACACTTGTTAACAGTAATATGAAAGCTGGAAGTTATGAAGTTAACTTCAATGCTTCTCAGTTAACAAGCGGCGTCTATTTCTACTCAATAGAAGCGGGTGACTTTAAAGCTGTTAGAAAAATGATGTTGATGAAGTAAAAAAAAGCCTCATCCCTAAATCCCTTCTCCTAAGGAGAAGGGACTTTTAAAACATTAAATTAAAGGCGAGCTTTCAGGCTCGCCTTTTGTTATTTTCTTAAGGCAACACAATTCCGGATAAAATCGGAGCGAAGTGATCTGTTAATAATTTGAGATGTTGCTTCGTTCGGCAACGCCATCCTTGACTGATGTTCAAATCATAATTTTTTGAGATTGTAAATCCTTTTTACAATTATTGAGGGTCAGTATGTTTAGTGACTAATTGCATTTATGTAGATATAGTAAATTAAAATATTTTATCTTAAGTTTACCCGAAATTAATAAAATTATTTCCTATTATTTTTTTTAAGAAGACAATCGTTTACAGCATCAATCCATTATCTGTATTTTTAATTGAAATTAATATTATTGAATATGATCAAAAAGTAATGGCTGCAATTAAGTCATCATGATTCAAAATTAAAGCAATCAACCTAAAATGTTTTCATTCAAAAAGTTAAACTTCTCAATTGCATTAATAGTTTTGTCGATCTTTTTTTTACATTCATTTGCATACTCATTTATTTACTTTTCCGCAAAAATTATTATCAAAGAAATCACACAGGCGGCTATTAATGAAAATGATAAAGATGAATTACCAGTTACAATAGTTTTCAATCATCAAAAATTAAAAGAAAATAAATATGATATAATTTGGTATGATGATGGCGAAGAATTTAAGTACAATAGCAATTTATATGATGTAAAAAGCAAATTAAATATTGGAGATTCGGTTTATATAAATTGTTACCTTGATGAAAATGAAAACTTATTGGATCTAATATTTGTAAAATTTTGTGAGCAAACAAAGCAGGATAAAAATCACAGCACGTCTGGTAGTATTGTCTTTTTGGGATTCTATTTTGAAGAAGTATCAAAAATCAATTTTAATGTTATAGCTAGTTCAACTCCTTTTTTAATAACATTAGAAAATAAAATTGCAAGTTTTATCAGTGATATTCCGTCTCCACCCCCTCGACAAATTGCTTAGCGCTGGAATCTTTCAACAATACTGAAGAAAATTCGGTGTTGTATTATTTAAGTAAAAGCAGATAGTATGTGCATTAGAGAAGCTAAATGTTCTAACTAATGTAGATTGTTTCATTTTCAATAATAAGTAGATAGCTTTTGTAAAATAAAAATAATACTGCTTTTTCATTCGTATATCATTTAACAAAAACAATTAATTACAATTCAAATAATCAATTTAGAGGTAAGTGATGAATAAATTATTTAGGATTATTACTTTAACTTTCCTTGTCTCTGTTCAACTTATTTTTGCCCAGCAAAATTCAGAAAATTTGTGGTCTAATGTTGATGAAACACAAATAGTTACTACTGGTCAAAGATATATCATTCCCCAGGTATATCGTACAATAAAATTAGATGTAGTCGGAATGCGTAATTTTCTATCNGAAGCCCCGCAGGAGTTTTCTGATGAATCCAGAACAAAATCCGTTACACTTTTTCTTCCACAACCAGATGGTTCGCTGCAAAGATTTTCTATTTTGGAATCACCGGTAATGGCACCAGAACTCGCAGCCAGATATCCTGAGATAAAAACTTATCTTGGAAAAGGAATTGATGATCCTTCTGCTTTAGTCAGATTGGATTTAACTCCCCTCGGATTTCACGCAATGGTATTATCACCAAATGGAAACATATTTGTCGATCCATACAGTCTTGGTGATGTTGAAAATTACATTTCTTACTATACCACAGACTATATTAAATCTGGTGCGACCTTCGATTGTGAATTAATTGCTGACCCGGACAAGATTAAGGAAATGGAATATCTAATGGG
>JGI20214J51088_10003101_pt1 | contig 10989 bp, 12 predicted proteins | sample WetSurMetagenome_FD_51088 | JGI IMG/M metagenome (IMG submission 51088)
AGTTTCTATACAAAAAAGGCCAGAAATACACTCTGTCTGCCGAGAATATCAAAAACCCGGAGTCGATCGATGAAGTTTTAAATAGTTGTGTACCGTCCATTTACTACGATTATACACACGGTAATGAAAAATACCAAGCAATTGCGGACAGAATTGTCAACAACGTCGCTCTTCTGTGGAACGAATTTTTGGAAAAAAAGACAAAGGGTGATAATGACCTGGTCTTTGACTTACAGCCAGTTAAATTGGAAATAACCCCTTCTTTTGTTCTCTTATTAGAACAAAAGGATCAACCCACCACCACCACCTCCCCTTTGTGTGAAATTGTAAAAGAAGAAGAAGGTCATTCGTTTATTGAATCAATGTAAATAAAGTCATTCAGGAAGTGCCGATTCAATGCGATACCAAGTCTATATATCGGCACAATCCCAAAATGCAAAGCCTATAGACACCAACAGGCCTATTTTACAGAGTTTGATATTTGCACCTACGTTTAGTGGAAGCTATTTTATTTTTTATTAATGAGAAGAAAATTAGCGATTTCGGATGAAAATGTGCGACAATCATTTACATCGAGACTGTAACACCCGAAATGGTAATTTCTAATAAAATCCATCAATTGCATAAAACTCTTATCGGAAGTATTGATACTCTCTCCTTCGGGTTGCCACGATGTCGATGTGATTTCAACTACCAGGTGATCCGGTCTGCCTATCAAATGGCAAATAAAACTCGGTCCAGTGGAGCCACGACAAACAATATAGCCATGGCCTGAAGAAGATTGGTACCATTCTTCAATGACATTGTTTGCTATGATCAAATTCGAATATACGCGATCCTTAATAATAGAACCATTCAATTCTTCACTCAGATTGTATCTATACATATCATAGTCATTGATGCTGTTTTGGCGTAGGGAACCAAAAAGACGATACTGTTCCACTCCAATACATATAATTTTACAACACAGCATTGAAACAGGGAAAAAAATCACGCCCATATTCACATATTGAATAATAAGCGGTTCCAGATAGTGACATACACACATTGCTATTCCATTTCCGGTAATAAAACAGGCCAATATCACTGACTTGGCCATGCCAGAATCAATTGCTCTTTGCGCGTCCATAAAAGTGAATAGAACCCATGTCAATACCAGAGCAGTCGCAAGTATGAATTTAGTGAGAGGAACGAGTATTTGGAAAAATAGCGCAATTGATGACAGCACCGAAACCAGACCCATCAACACCAAATAATCGTCACTTGTATGGGCTGAGTATAGATACGGTATGACGCCAGTGACAAAGAAAATCAAAAAACTGTATTCCAATATGCGTTTGATTAGAACTGTGCTTGTTGAATAGGATACACCCAAATAAAAGGCAATAATAATCAACGAAATGATACACAATTCCTTTATAAATCGCATTTTTTATAAACAAACACCTGGACTTATTTAAAATAAATACTTCTGGACAAAGTCTGTATAATCCCAAAAATTTATTTATAATTATGAACAAAGACCGGGGGGCTAATCTCTCTTTTTGCCACAATTTGTAGGCGTATTAGTAGTAAATAGTTCCGCAAGCTCGGTAGAATCGAAATATTCGAAATTGTGCTTAAAGACACCCCCGCTTAAAAGAATAATTCGCTCTGATAGCAACTTTTCGTATTTCTGTAATATGGTGATTCTGTGATATTCGCCACAATCTTTGCAACGATCACAACCCAAATTCAGATTGTGACTCTTTTCAGACAGAAGTATCTTTGTCACACAGAAAAATGACATAAATACACCGGTTAGTTTGTATTCAGCTAGTTTTTGATTGCCATGCATCGCTTGTAGAACGACAAAGCCATTTTTCATTTTATTGTGAAGCGAATCAATCAAAGCCTTTTCCAATTCATGCTTCTTCTCTAGATTATCTTCTTTGTAGTATTGCTCACACAGATCGCTATTTAACGTAAAATTCCAATTGGTGTGATAGTTGTTTTTCTTCTTGACTGCGCTGCTTTTGACTTCGACTTCGATTCTGATGCCTGTTTTCTTATCCATGATGACAATATCTGCACCGTATTCATTCTTGACATGAGTGATTGTGTATTTCTCTTTATCGTAGGCCTCACAGAACTCCAGTGAGAGTGCCATTTCATAGATCTTGTTGATGTTGCCACACGATTTCGAAAGAAATTGGGCCATTGTCAGGAAAAGGTGTCCGTACTGTTTGGGTGCCTCGGCAATTTGGTTCGATAACTCTTCGTCACTCAAAAAATTCAGTTTTTCAAGCGCTGCAATAATATCACCAACATCGTCAGTTTCCTCTGACTCGTTTTCCGAATCCGAATTGTTGTATTTCTTTTTTGACATTTCTGGGTCTGGTTTAATGGAAAAAATGGTACAATTTATTTTTATTTATATAGATACTGAAAAACAATATTTAAATTATAAACAAAGAGGAGTTTCCCCTAACTGGGTAAAATTTGCTTTTTTCCTTGTTGTAGCCATTTTCCTATAGTCCACCGTTGATGTGTCCACTTTTTTAAAATCTACCGGGTGTTGAAGTAAAGAACCAGAGGGTGCTGTATTTCGTCTTTTTAAGTTCTGTAACCTAATAACTGAAGAAGACGAAGCGAGTCGTATTTCTGGATTCATTACTCCCCTTTATTTACAATTATAACACGAGAAGAGGGGAGAGATAAAGCACAAGAATAAAGGGATTATCTTATTTGTGATTTAACAAAACAAAAAGGTGCCAATAAATCAAAAAGTCTTTATTTTTTAGTTACATTTTTGAATATAAAGGGGGAGAGGAGGAGGATTATTATTTGCTGAATTTCGCTCTTTTGTTTGACTCTTGATCATTATCGTCATCACCAAGAGAGTCGCGCTTTCTTTTCGCATTGTCTTCGTCTGTTTCGTTATCATTGTAATCTTCGCCACCACCACCAGTGGCTATTCCGTCAATATTGTAGTAAAGGCTGGCCTCTCTGAATTTTTTTGCTTTACGTGCGTATTCCTCTTCTGACATGGTTTTTGCAGCACCACCCAGAATAATGTACTTGTTGACTTCCAATTTGGTCGCTTTGAATTGAATAGCACCGGATTTTGGCACTTCGCCCCAGAAAACAGAGGGTGTTGTCACAGTGACGTCAATCATCATCTTAAAAGCGGGTTTAATTCCATTGGCACTGTCTCCTTTATGGTACACCATAGTGTGGAACTCATCTAGCGTGTTAATTGGCGTCATGCGACGAGGAAATGAAGCAAAATCATAGATTGTCGTCCAGAGCACTTGTCCTGTTTCTGAGAGCACGATTTGACCAGCCTTTTTCTTGTCTTCTTTCGGCACAGATTCCATGATCTTCAACGCGATCTGAGGACTTTTTGTGTAATCAATCTTTTTCGCTAAAGCAAGATTAGTAGCATCGTGTTTCTGGTAGTGAATGATGTCGTTCATTTTCAATCGACACGGCTGATCTACCATTTCCAAGGGGATGCCAATTCCACTGTAGATTTTCTCTTTCAGATCGGGCATTGTGTCCAGTGATTTGCAATAGGCGTCAAAGAGGCGAATCAATGAATTCTTAATATCGGTACCTACCTTGTCTTTGAGCAATTCGTCCTGGATCAAAATTTTCAGTGCAATGTGTCTGAACAATTCCGGTGTCAGTGGCTTGGTGGAGACAGGCATCTCCTCACTGTAGGCAAGCTGAACTTCCTGGTCCGGTTTCTTTAATTTTTTCATTGAAGCAAAGAAATGGGCCTTTAATTGTTCTGGTGTGGTGTTAGCAGGCAATTCACTCAGAATACGATCAATTTGATTATTGACAGTTTGTTGGTGTTGATAGTAATTGCCGTAGATGTCGGCAAAGAAATGGTAGGATTTGCTCACACCATCGTCACCTGTCATCTCATTGATCGAGGAGGAAATTAGTGTAGGAAATTCAATATTAAATTTCTCTTCTACTTCACCTGGTACACACATATTATGATGATACTGCTGTTTGGATTTGACAGTACTCGCGTGGAATGTCTCTTTTGTTGGTTTCGCAGCAGCACAATTCGTTTCATTGATGTCATAAAGTGAAAAGAGTTTTGGTGCTTTGTACATTCTTCAATGCGGTGTGTTACTGGTGTCAAAGAAGATTTATTTATTTTATATTATACGAATGTTTTTTAATTAAATGACTTTTTTTTATTGTTACTTGTGCATATCGAAAAGATAGAAATACGGATGCGGGAGAGAAATGTGGAATTTTTGTACGTCCGGGCACGTCAGAACATAGTCCTTTAAAGGACAATTGCACTCGCAGCAATTGGGTCGATTCCTGTGTTTTTTTGTGAGATAAACGGGCCATTCCAGTTCTTCAGAGAGGCGTGGTATATCTGAAATATCAACGATTGTAATACGGTGTGTTTTAGTAAAGAGTGCCATATCGAGTCGTTTCATTTTACTATCACAACCAGGACAGTCAACGTGAAAGAATCGCATTTGTGCATTTTCACTGGTGAATTCTGGTTTAATCCGTTTGCTAGTCGATTCATTCGGGTTGATGTCGAGAATCAAGTAATCACCCTCCTCTATCAATTTAAATAAACAGGAGAATACCGGTTTATCGAGTCCCAATGGACTGGGTGCCTTTAATTCAGGGAACTCAGACTTTCTTTGTTCTAATTCTACCCTGATTCGTGCATCCTCATCGGCGATTCTCTTTTGACGTGCCTGTATCGCATCACCACCCAGTAACAAATTCTTTCGTTCGGGTATTTGTTTCCTCATTGAACACCTGCTCTTTAACGAAAGAGGGGGCGGGGGGCAGGGGTCTTTTTATTTGAAAATGAATAATAAAATATCTTCTTTATTTGTAAAATACAGTCAATGCGTAGGAATAGATGTATTCCATCTCTTCTGGTGTATACAGTTTTTCGAATTCCTTGGCCAAATTGTCCAATTTAGGAATATCATTCTTTGTCACGATGTAAATAAAGGCCTTTTTAAAGTCACTGAATTCGACCAATTCACAACCACTGCCAGTTTGTTTCGAACCGTGTGAGTCAAATATGAATATAGAATAGGATTGGTCATCTTTCGATATTCGTATCATCAGACTGATAGTGATATTCATTGGTAGTCTGAGTAGCAAATAGGCATTCTTCGTGTGTTGAAAGCACAATTTCACTGTTTCAGACATACTGGCATAAAGGGTCTTTCCCATATTGTCTTTATTGTGTGCTTCCGATAAACGAACCAGGCCCCAATATTCGTGTGGTGCTTCAATTATTGTGTTAAAGACTCTATGAAATTGGTCACACGCTTTTAATCTTAAAATCTCTTCACTTGTAGGAAACATTCTGTTGCCTATCGTTTCACCCTTTTTCCACTCTTCCCAGAGGCGTGCACCCCTTTGTAGTACAATCATCCATTCGGCATCGGTGGGCATTTCGTTCAATTTGCCGATAATATCGTACATAACATACAAAGCCATGATGGAAATCGCCACACAAGCGGTTTTTGAACTTTCTTGAAAATAAAATTGATTCTTCACATTCAAGTGATGGCGAGTCAATTCAGACATTCTAGAATACAAACGATCTATATCTTTTTGATACTACATAGATATTGTTTTATTTTATGTAAATGAAAAACAATTTTGAAATTGACACTGATATGACGAAAAGAATTACATCATCCTGTTTCATTTGTGAAAAAGAGACCGTTTTCGTTGATCTGCAAAGACTGGTCTTTTGTTGCAATAAATGGGAGTGTTTCTCTTTATTGGTCAATAAAATGCCACTCGAAGCGGATTTAGTCATTGATAAGACGAGTGAGATCCGGAAGAAACCAAAGATTATGTGTCCCCTTTCTTCTGATCAAAAGTGTCACAAAGCAGGCCTTTCATTGCTGAAGAAAATATTCAACGCCTACGCTGAAAGGGGTATGCAAATCGACAAAATAGCATTGAAACAGCTGATTAGAGACGCCAATGCCGATGAAAACATTTATTGTTGCAGCAAAGAACAGAATGTTAAAGACAAGTATACGGAAAAGGAATTAATTCAGTGTTTTCTGCTGCACAAGGCTCTCTATAGGCACTTGTCTGTCGATGCGAAAGCAATGTATGCCTCTTTAATTGAATTACTCGAGACTATCAATAGGCACCTGGGTGAGCAAAATGTTGTCATTGTGACAATTTTAAACGATTTTGACCAATGGAAGCAGAAGAGGACATTTACGATAAAATAAAAAATCTGTGGTACTACGTAGCAAACCGATGACTGAGTCGGAGAAGGAAATTACTATTAATATACCACTCTCAGAGGAGAAATTGGATTTACTTCATTCACGAGACGAAAAGCGGTACTTGGATTTCCTGGGTTGGTCTGATAAACCCAAAACAGTGGAAGAAGAAAAGAAATACGCTGAATTGTATGAAATCGATTGGATTGATCATTTGTTTATTCTGGTTGATGAAAAAATCAGTGACGAATCTGGGAGCAGTATATCTTATTTCCAGTCAGTACTGGACAGATATAAATTTGTGACTGTAGAGGAATTGTCAGAATGCGACTTCATTGCGAGGGATTGTACCCCTTTCCTGAACGCAGAAAACCAGAAATTCTACGCGCTAGAGAAAAAATAGTGGGGGTTTTTATGGCGCCACTTTTTCAATCAATAACTTTTTGCTGTATAAACTATAAAGGAGAAACATAATCAGCAATACGTTGGAAAATATGAGGAACACAATCAGTAATACCAGCAAATTATCCGTATTACTGTCATTGTCACACGATTTACCTTCTTTGCATTGACAATAATAACCACCAGTGGGTGAAAGAAAGAGGTGTTCATTGTGATCGTGGCAAAAGAATTCATCGGTCATTGTCCATTTGTAGATACTCATCGCATAAAGTGACGCAATAATAATAATATTACTGGAATTATAACTTTGACTGCTGCACGGTAAACTGGCATTGGGATTAATAATGAATTGAATATTCGGTAGCCATTCAGGCGGCAGTATTGTTTCAAAGATTGTTTTCTGTGTTGTTAATGCGCTTGGGAATATTTGTTTTTTGTTCATTTGATCACGAAATAGTTGAAAACTACGTTCATTTGTATAACGAATAAAGTCATTCTTTTGCGCTGTATCGGCCACTGTATTCACGTCTGGGTCGATGGGACTCAAATCAAAGGGTAGTCTGCACGGGGGTGATTGTAAACACAAATTATACAGAAAAATAAGGTAATCATTATGATTCTGACATTCTAGTACCAACTCCGATGCACTCAATTGGCCGACAAAAACCAATAGTACAAAATAACACCAATTGACTGCGACCAGCATTTACATTGGCGTTGAGAGGGGGCTCAGGTGAAGCCTCGCTTCTTTTGGGATTAAATGAGGTATTTCATTTAATTTTGTTATAACCCAATAAATAAAATAAAAATAATAAAAACCGTCTGTTTTCTTTCTGAAATGTCTCTTCAACCAAAGAATACTTATTTTGAGTGTCCCAGGGTGATCCACGAGGGTACTGCATGTGTATCGTGTAAAAGAAAGAGTATTGCCGGTATTCGTTACAGGTGTGGTCATTGCCCCAATTTGGATCTCTGTGAACCGTGCTATCGCTCTGTTAAACACGATGAAACACACCTCTTTGTCATCATTAAAGACCCTATCTGTTATCTACCCAGTCAACCATTGATTACAATTATACCAAAATTGGTGAAACCCAATAATATTATCGCAACAACAACAACATCACCACTACAACAAAAAAATCCACTGGCTTCGTCATTCAATCCTGATCAATTTTCAATGCAGTTAACTAAAGAGGAACAGTCAAACAACAGGAGATTTGCCCCGTTGAACGATTCCTTTCATTCTTTCAATGAGTCAAACAATAATAACAATGCCACCAAAAAAACGACTTCATCCACCTCAATATTCGCACAATTAACCCAAGTCGCTGAACAACAACAACAAAATAACCAGCCGTTTGGCTCGTTTTTTGAATCAAACAAAGTACAAAATTCAAATACCAGTGGTTCGGGTGGTAGCGGTTTCAGTGGCTTTGGTTCAATGTCCTCCTATAACAACAACAACAACAGTTTTAACATTCAAACGCCTTTTGATAGACAAGAGACATCTCACAATAACCAATATTCTCCTTTCGGTTCAAATCAGTCCTCTCCTTTTACGTTTCAATCAAATACATTTGCTTTTGGCACTTCTCCGGCTTTTACGAATCAATCCAGTTTTTCTTCGATAAACATAGAAGACGAAATGGGGGCAGCATAGAGAACCCTTTCTTTCTAGAGGAAAAGGTGTTTTATTAAAATTATTACTTTCTTGTATAAAATAAATAAATATGGACTTTGTGCTCGAATGGAACAACCAAAAGCATGTACAGGTGATTTTCGTGTTCATCGTGGTAAATGGACAACTCCTGTCGGTATGACTCCACAACAATGTACGTATTGTGAATGGTGTATCACCAACAAATGTGTTCAACTGGAAGAAGGCTACACTGTGAGACAAGATCTCAACAATTGTCTTTGTGATTGCCCAATTAAGCACACCCATGCCTCTATACAGACTTACAATTGCGGACAACACGAAGATGGCCTCAGTACTTGCGATATGAGAAGGTGTCGTACCTGTTTTCGTAGTAATGCACTCGTATCGGGTGAAAAAACCTATTGTGGCGCTTGTTCAGCATTGTTTGGTATATGCGAAGTTTGTGGGATCACGCCAGACGGAAAACATCCAGAGAGACCCAGAACAAAGATGATAAGCACTCAAAATGGGCGCACTGGTTTTGGTTACTTCGATTGATTATTAGAGAGAGAAATAAAGCATTTATTTAATAGCATCTTGACTATCACGTAACTTTTCACGACAATTCTCATAATGCGCAATGTCTTTCTCAGTGGGTTTGAGGCTTTTCTCCTCTATTCTGATCCTATAACCAGTCTTTTCAAAGACATAGTTCTCTAAATCCTCCAAAACCACTTCCTGTTTGACGGATTCGTCATTTTCCAGCATAATACCATCGAAACAGAGAACTGTGTGTGACGCATTGTAACCCAGTGTAGCGAAATATTCACGTATTTGCATTAGAACCAGGGATTCTTCTTTCTGCCACACTTTACCAGTGAAACTGCCGATCCTATTGCTCTTATCATCTGAACAGGAATCAAAGAGCTCTTTGTACTCGGGTTTCAGTGACAATTCCGACATTGCAATTCTGATTGCTTTCTTTAACGCGACTGTCTCGGAAATGCGATGATCCGATGCACCCATGTGAAACACTTTGAGAAAGGCGGTTTTAATCTCTTTCTTTGGTATCGTCGAGTATTTTGTGTATATGTCTTCGCGGTTCGTCAAATAATTGGTCAATTCTTTTGGACACAGCGAATTTTTGACTAAAATCTGTGTCAATAAAGTGGGCGCACAGTTGACAATATCGAAATCGCGATAATTTTCGTGCGCAATAAAGTGACGAATCCAGCCTGGTAATCGCTGGAGCGCTGCACCCACTTCTAACCACTGTTTTGTCTGTTTGTTCTGTCTGACGAGAAATCCGTACATCCGGCCCTCGGAAAACCCACCTTTTGTCGTGTAGTGTACACGAACACGGCCATTTCTGATCAGAGAGCGCAGATCGATGTGATTCAGCACACCACTGGTCACTTTGTTGGCCATTGGCATCTGTCGAATGCGTTCAAATGCGTCGAAATCCCATTTTTCATAACACACAATGCATTTGTTTGATGGCACGGGCAGTGGTTGTATGCCACTTTGCGGTAAAAGAATATCCTCTTCGTCTTCTTTGATTGTATTTCGAGTCTTTTCACGTGAATAAAATGTCGTTCTGGTATTCATTGAGTCGAAAGTTCTCTTCATTCTTTCATCGCAAAGAGGAAGAGATTTTCCATCAGCGTTTTTTTATTAAAATCACTGATTTTTTAAATAATATCGATATTTTGACCGCGCATCCGTTGATAGAAAAAGTCGTTAATTAGACTCATTTTAGCCATCAAGAATAGAAAGATTTGATTGTAGAGCGAAATGCGCATATATTCGCCTGATTTGACCTCTTCTTGGTGAATATCAATAAGAATAAAGTCCGTCTCTTCTTCCTCTTCTGTTCCCGATGTTTCCCTTTTTCTGTTCCTGTTTCTGTTTCTGTTTGCGTGTTTTCGACTGATTTGAATTTCAGTCAACCATTCGATGTCATAGTATTCGTCCATAAAGACCAATAAAGACAGGAGACAAATCAGCAGTGCATAGGCTTTTCTTTTGGTGAAATAAAGAATAAACAACTGCATCATTATGGTGATAAGACAGATACACGCCAGAAAGTAACTATACGAATGCACCAAATTCACGCATTTCTGATTGGCGACATTTCTTTCAATAACACGACACTTAATTCTGTACGCTAAAAAGAGCAGTAGAATAATGATCAAACGGCACCCAATCGCTATTTCAATCACATCCACTGCCAGTGTAATCGCCTCTAAAAGAACGAACACAATCGTTCCACCGAGAAGAGGCAAGAATATATTGTTAATAAGCAGAGGACTCATTTGTCCTACATCGCCTGTCTATCAGGGGGAGGGGGGATAAAAGAATATGCCGCTAGAGAACTTATTTGTATCATCAAACAAGATATAAATAAATTAATTTCTCGTATAACACACAGAGAGCGGGAGTCAGTCATGTTAGATTGGGCACAAGCACAAACTTACTCACCCAACAAAGAGTCGTTTATTGGCACTCTAGATGAAAGAAATGGGTCTTTATTGGACAATGACGAAACAACACTTGAAAGTGAAAGACAAAGACTGAATAATGTGCTTAAATCGATAGACAATACACTCTGTATTACAGAACAAAGAAGAGAAAACAAAGTAGACCTGTTTATCCTCAACACTTCAGAAAGAACACTATTCGACAAAATCGGTGACTATTTGAAGG
>JGI20214J51088_10003102_pt1 | contig 10988 bp, 6 predicted proteins | sample WetSurMetagenome_FD_51088 | JGI IMG/M metagenome (IMG submission 51088)
CGGGTGAATTTCTGCTCGTAGGACGCCTGACCGCTGCCCAGCATGACAAATCGCGCATCGGTTTCGGCAAGCAGCAGCGGCATCGCGGCCAGCACCCAGTCGACGCCCTTCTGCTCGACCAGTCGCCCGACCAGGCCCAGCAGCGGTGCCTGCAACGCAGCCTCATCCACCGCCGGCAGGAAACGCTCGAGCAAGGCCTGCTTGTTGCGCTGCTTGCCCGGCAGGATGCGGCCCACAGAATAATGGGCGGACAGATGCGGATCGGTGTGGGGATTCCAGGTCTTGGTGTCGATGCCATTGAGAATTCCATGCAGCTTGAACTGCCTGGAGGACAGCAGGCCATCGAGCCCATAGCCGAATTCGGGGGTGCAAATCTCGGCCGCATAGGTGGGACTGACCGTGGTAACCGAGTCGGCAAACACGATGCCTGCCTTCAGCATGGAAAAGCCCCCGTGAAATTCGATGCCTTCTGGCGACCACCAGTGGCTGGGAAGCTGCAGGCGGACAAAGTCAGCATGCGAGAAATGTCCGCCATAGGCCAGGTTGTGAATGGTGAACACGGTTTTCGGGCGCACCGGCTGGTCAGCCAGAAAAGCGGCCACCAGGCCAGTCTGCCAGTCGTGCGTGTGCACCACCGCCGGCTTCCAGCCCAGGTCCAGCCCGTCCTGCGCCAGCAGTGCGGCCACCCGTGCGAACACGGTGAAACGCTCGGCATTGTCCGGCCAGTCCAAGCCGCTGGCGCTGACATAGGGATTGCCTGCGCGATCGAACAGCGTCGGGCAGTCGACCACCCACAGGGGAAAAGCAAAATCGGGGTGGCGCGTTTCCAGAATGCGCGCGCTGACGATGCCCTCGGCACCGCGCACGTCGCACCAGCCGAGAATGCGCACCTGCTCGAGCTGGCGCAACAAGGCGCGATAGCCGGGCAGCAGCAGGCGAATGTCGACGCCGCGGTCGTGCAGGGCGTGCGGCAGGCTGTAGCACACATCGCCCAGCCCGCCGGTCTTCACCAGCGGAAAGGCTTCGCTCGCCACGAACAGAACTTTTATCGCTCCGCGTTTCATTGTTTTTTGACGGTTATTTTTGTCAGCAAGGTTTCAGGAAGATCGCGCCCAGCGGCGGCAGCGTCACTTCGACGGAATGATCAAAACCCATCCACGGCAAATTCTGCGGGCGCAGCGGTTGGCCGTTGCCGAGATTGCTGCCGCCGTAGTAGACCGAGTCGGTGTTCAGCACTTCGCACCACGCCGCGCCCGAGGGCACACCGATGCGATAGCGGTGGCGCGGCACCGGGGTGAAATTGAACAGCGCCACCAGTTGGGCGGATGCGTCCTGCCCCTGGCGAACGAAGCTCAGCACCGACTGGTCGGCATCGTGGCAGTCGATCCAGCGGAAGCCGCGCGGGTCGAAGTCGAACGCGTGCAGCGCCGTCTCCTGGCGATACAGCCGGTTGAGATCGCGCAACAGGGCACGAATGCTGTCGTGCGCCGGAAATTCGAGCAGCGCCCAGTCGAGCGGGACCGCCTCGTTCCACTCGTTCCACTGGCCGAATTCGCCGCCCATGAACAGCAGCTTCTTGCCCGGATGTGCGTAGTGCCAGGCGTAGAACAGGCGCAGGTTGGCGAAACGCTGCCAGACGTCGCCCGGCATCTTGTCGAGCAGGCTTTTTTTCATGTGCACCACTTCGTCGTGCGACAACGGCAAGACGAAGTTTTCAGTCCACGCATACATCTGGCTGAAGGTCAGCTGGTTGTGCTGGTACTTGCGGAAGACCGGCTCCTTTGCGATGTAGTCAAGACTGTCGTTCATCCAGCCCATGTTCCATTTCATCGAAAAGCCCAGGCCACCGAGTTCGACCGGACGCGACACCGCCGGCCAGGCGGTCGATTCCTCGGCGATGGTCAGCACGCCGGGGAAGCGGCCATGCACCTCGATGTTCATTTCACGCAGAAAATGAATCGCCTCGATGTTCTCGCGCCCGCCATACTGGTTCGGCAGCCATTCGCCATGCTTGCGCGAGTAGTCGAGGTAGAGCATCGAGGCGACGGCATCGACACGCAGGCCGTCGATGTGAAACTCGTCCAGCCAGTACAGCGCATTGGCGACCAGGAAATTGCGCACCTCGTTGCGACCGAAATCGAAAATCAGCGTGCCCCAGTCCTGGTGCTCGCCGCGGCGCGGGTCGGCGTGTTCGTACACCGGCTCGCCGGTGAAGCGCGCCAGGGCGAATTCATCCTTGGGAAAGTGCGCCGGCACCCAGTCGAGCAGCACACCGATCCCGACCTGGTGGCAGGCATCGACGAAGGCACGGAAGTCATCCGGCGAGCCGAAGCGCGCGGTCGGCGCATAATAGCCCGACACCTGATAGCCCCACGAGGCGTCGAGCGGGTGCTCGGCCACCGGCATCAGTTCGATGTGGGTGAAGCCGAGATCCAGCACATAGGGAATCAGCTCGGCCGCAAGTTCGCCCCAACTGTAGAAACTGGCGTCGGCATGCCGCCGCCAGGAGCCGGGATGCAGTTCGTAGATGCTGATGGGACGATGCTGCCAGTCGTAGTGGGCGCGCGCATCCATCCAGCCACCATCCTCCCAGGCATAGCGGGTGTCGTCGGGGATGCGGCTGGTGGTCTCGGGACGCATGAACATCTGGCGTGCATAGGGATCGGTCTTGCGCACCAGCTGACCATGTCTGCCGAGAATTTCATATTTGTAGGCATGGCCGGCATCCAGACCGGGAATGAACAACTCCCAGATACCCGACGTGCCGCGGCTGCGCATCGGATAACGGCGGCCATCCCACTCGTTGAAATCGCCGACCACGCTGACACGCTGCACCGCCGGTGCCCACACGGCAAACAGGCACCCGGCCACGCCGTCGACGGTCTTCAGGCGCGCACCCAGCACCTTCCAGGCCTCGAGATGCCGCCCTTCGCCGAGCAGATAGAGGTCCATTTCGCCCAGTTGCGGACCGAAGCTGTAGGGGCATTGCGTGGTGTGCCATTCGCCCGCGCGTTTGTCCTGCCAGCGCAGCAGCGGGTGCGGCTCCACTGCTGTGCCGGGCGGCAGGATCCGCTCGAAACAGTCGGTGCCGGGGATGCGCGCCATCAGCCCGCCCGCCGCTTCCACGGCTTCCGCAGCCGGCAGGAAGGTGCGGATCAATGTGCTGCCGTCGGGCTGGGGATGCAGGCCCAGCACCTCGAACGGATCATGGTGCGTGCCGGCCTGCACGCGCATGAGCGCTGCACTGACTGCGGGCACGCTGGAGGCAGCCGGGGCTTGCCGGGAAGGATTCATGGTCGGCGCCTTCATGGGTGGGACGGGGTCTCGCATCGATGAACTTTCTGTAATTGTCGGAGCAAACGGGGGGCCAGATCGATGGGCAGATCGTCCCACTCGAATCGCCAGGTCCAGTTGCCATTGTTCGTGCCTGGCGTGTTCATGCGCGCCTCGCTCCCCAGACGCAGCACGTCCTGCATCGGCAGCACCGCCAGGGCGGCACGACTTTCCAGCACGGTGTCGATCATGGCGTCCGGCACTGCAGCGGGATCACCGACACCCAGCTGGCGCATCACCGGCTGGCGCGCGTATTCTGGCAGCGCATTCCACCATCCCAGCGTGGTGTCGTTGTCATGGGTGCCGGTGTAATACACGGTATCCGGATGCACGTTTTCCGGCTTGTGCGGATTGTCGGCATGGTCGTCAAATGCAAATTGCAGGACGGCCATGCCCGGCAACCCAAACTGATGCCGCAGCGCGGTGACATCCGGGGTGATGATGCCCAGATCTTCGGCCACCAGAGGCAAGTCGCCCATTTCCCCGGCGATCGCCTGCAGCAGCGCAGTGCCGGGTGCCTCGACCCATTCACCGTGGATGGCGGTGGGCTCGTCGGCCGGGATCGTCCAGGCCGCCGCCAGCCCGCGGAAATGATCGATGCGCACCAGATCAAACCATTCGAAGTGTGTGCGCAGGCGGGCCCGCCACCAGGCAAAGCCGTCGGCCTGCATCGCCGCCCAGTTGTAGTGCGGGTTGCCCCAGCGCTGTCCCGTCGCGGAAAAATAATCGGGCGGTACCCCTGCCACCACCGTCGGGTGCCCGCTGGCATCCAGCAAGAACAGGTCGCGCTGCGCCCACACGTCGGCGCTGTCGTGGGCGACGAATATCGGCATGTCGCCAAACAGTTTGATCCCGCGCGCCGCTGCCGCTGCGCGTATGCCTTGCCAGTGCATGGCCGCGCAATACTGTTCGACCATCACCGCTTTCAGCGCATCGGCGTGGCTGACATCCAGGTCGGCCAGCGTTTGCGGATCCCGGTCGCGCAGTGCTGGCGGCCAGTCGGTCCAGGAGGTACCGCCCCACTCTCCCTTGATGACCATGAAGCGCGCGTAGTCTTCGAGCCAATGGCGTTGCCTGATACGCCAGTCGGCAAAGCCGCGCATATCGACCCGGGTAAAGGGAAACAGAATGGGATTGACCGCAAACGCCGACGCGCACTGATAAGGCGACAATCCCACCAGCGGCAGGCCCAGCGGCAGCATCTGCCAAACGCCGAATCCTGCCGCCTGCAGAAAATCCAGCCAGCGCTCGGCATCGGCCAGCGTACCCGATGGCAGCGATGTCGGATGCAGCAGCAGGCCGGCGTGATGGGTGTCGAAATTCATTAAGCGTTCCTGCGCATGGTGCCGGCGTTTTCGGCCCAGCCGCCTCCACTTGACAGCGGCACGTCGAGCAGCGCGGGCGGCGCGACGCCGAGCAGGCGATAGAGCTCACGCAACTGGGTCCGGTACAGCTGCTCGAAGTCGCTGACGCTGCCCGCGGGGTTGTAGTCGCCGAACCACCAGAACCAGTCGGAACCTTCGCACACGGCGAGCTGGCGGGTAGCCAGCGCCAGCTGATCGGCGCTCAGCTTTCCGGCCGCCACCACGCTGTCATAGGCCTCCTTGACCGCAACGAGATAATCCCAGCCGCGATTCTTGTCATTCGATCCGATCCAGGTCGAAAAGCTGCCATAGACCCAGCTGCCTGCTGCCAGACGCTTGATCGGCCTGGACGGTGTGCGTTCGACCTGCTCGGCGAAGGTGCTGACCGTGAGCGAGGGGTGGCTGGACAGCGATGCATAGAGCGCATCGAGAAAATGGTGGCCATTGTCCGGGTAATATTCCCAGGCATTTTCGCCATCGAGAATGACCGAGACGACGTGGCGGTCCGCGTCCTTGCCGAAAAAACCCGCAATGTTTTGCAGGTGCTGGACGAAATCGGCCACCGCGTCGTCGGCATGCCAGTCGCTGTATTTGAAGCCGATCAGGTCCGACAGGCCGTCATCGCGGAAAAATACGCGGGTAGAAAAGCCATCGACTTGCGCGGGCGAGAACAGCGCGCGCTTGGCTTGCGTTTCGTCCTCCTTGCAGCCCGACTTGACGCAGCTGCTGCGCCACACGCCTTCGCCGGAGGCGGTCCAGGCCATGCCCATTTCATCGAGCTGGGCCAGCGCATCCTCGCTGACCCCGCCTTCTGACAGCCACACGCCCCTTGGCTTCATGCCGAAATATCGCTGGAACACCTCGACCCCGTGCCTAAGATGCCAGCGCGCACGCTCCGCCCCGCCCGGATACGACTCGGCCTCAGGGACGGGAACGTCCGGCAATGCGTCGCGCAGGTTGGCGAAGTCATTCAGCAACGGGATGATGGGATGGCCGTAGGGCGTCATCGACAGTTCGATCTGGCCGCGCTCGGCGAGCGCACGGTAACGCGGAATCAGGCCCGCCATGCAGTGCTGCATCAGATGCAGCAGCTCGTGACGGTCGGCGGCGGAAAAGTCCCGCTCCTGCGCCATCAGTCGTCGCGCCAGCGGGCTTTGCCTGAGCGAATGCCCCAGCCAGGCCAGGTGATACCAGGTCAGCAAGTCAAGAAAATACTGCTCGGACAGGTAACCCAGATGCCACTGNAGTCCGGTGTTGTCCTCGGCGACCCCATCGGTGGGGCCGACCATGNGCAACAGCCGCTGGAACCCGGGATAGGGATGGATCATGCGCGCGGCATTGCAGCGCTGGCAATCCTGAATGATGCGCAGGCGTCTGNAGACGTCCGACGGGATACGCTCCGCCCCGGAAAGCAGATTCAGCATGTGGTCCTGGGTGGGCTTGCCATGCTTCAGCAAGGCGCCGAGCTGCTGGGCATAATCATCCAGCTGCTCCAGCAGCACCGGCGCAAAGTTCACCACCGCGCGCATCGCCGGGTAGCGCTCCAGATGCGCGGCCATGTCGCTGTAATCCTTGATGCCGTGCAGATACACCCAGGGCAGGTGATAAGCGCCCTTGAGACCTTCGCGGTAATACGGCTGGTGCATGTGCCAGCACAGCACCACATTGAGCGATTTAGCCATCGAATTCGTCCTGCCATCTAGCGTACAGATTCTGGCCGAGCATCGCCGGTGTCACCAGGGCGATGCCTTCCTGGGTCACGTGGAAACGCTTGGCATCCTCGACCGGATCCTCGCCGATGACGGTGCCGTCAGGGATGACCGTGCCCTTGTCNATGATGGCGCGGCTGATGCGGCAGTTCCTGCCGATGCTGACCTTGGGCAGGATGACGCTGTCCTTGATCAGGCTGTAGTTTTCCACCGTGGTGGCAAAGAAAAGCACCGAACGCTTGACCCGCGCCCCCGACAGGATGCAGCCGCCCGCAATCAGCGAATCGATCGCCTCGCCGCGCCGGCCCTCGTCGTCGAAGATGAACTTGGCCGGCGGGTATTGTGGCTGGTAGGTCCAGATCGGCCAGTCTCGGTCGTACAGGTTGAGTTCGGGCTCGACCGAGCACAGTTCCATGTTGGTCTGCCAGTAGGAATGCAAGGTGCCGACGTCGCGCCAGTAGGCGGGCCCACCTTCCTTGTTGCGGAACGGAAAGGCCATCGCGCGCGCAGCCGCGATGCTGGCCGGAATAATGTCCTTGCCGAAGTCGTGCGAGGACTGCGAGTTGCCGGCGTCCTCGACCAGCGTCTTGTAGAGAAAATCCTTGGAGAAGATATAAATGCCTGTCGACACCAGCGCGATGCCGGGCTTGCCCGGTATGGAGTCGGGGTGTTTGGGCTTCTCGGTGAAACGCGTGATACGCATGTCCTCGTCGACCGACATCACGCCGAACGAACTTGCCTCCGACACCGGCACCTCGATGCTGCCGACAGAAAAGTCCGCGCCGGTCCGCACGTGGTGCAGCAGCATTTCCGAGTAGTCCATGGTGTAGACATGGTCCCCCCCCAGCACCAGCACGTATTCCGGGTGGTGGCGCTGCATGATGTCGATGTTCTGGAACAGCGCGTCGGCAGTGCCCTGGTACCACTCCTTCTTGTGGGTGCGCTGCTGCGCCGGCAGGATTTCCACGAACTCGCCGATCTCGGCGCGCATGAAACCCCAGGCTCTTTGCAAATGGCGAATCAGCGAATGCGACTTGTATTGTGTGAGCACACCGATGCGGCGAATGCCCGAATTGACGCAGTTCGACAGCGGAAAGTCGATGATGCGGTATTTGCCGCCGATCGGCACCGCGGGCTTGGCGCGCCACGCAGTCAGATCCTTCAGCCGCGAACCCTCGCCGCCCGCCAGCACCAGCGCCAGCGTCCTGCGCGTCAGGTCCGTCACCATTTTCGGTTCGGTGTAATAACGGTAGCGCTTCGCCTGTTCGTCTTTGGTAATCGTCATGTCCCACTCCTGATAGCTGTTGCCGTATTGGAATTTTGGTGATGCAGTGAAGTCTGGTGTGGCCGGGTTAACGCATGTGCAATCGCGCCCTGCACACCCAGCCGCTTGCAGGTAATCAGAAAAATCGGCGTGCGCTCGACCACGCTGCGCATGCGCCCCTTGTCGGTAGCTGCCGCCATGAAACGCGGCGACTGTATCCGTTCCGGCATATGCACCGCCACACCGCCCGCGACATACAAGCCGCCAAACGGCTGGTACAGCAGCGCGACATTGCCCACCCACGCGCCATACAGATCGGTAAACAGATCGAGTGCAGACTCGGCCGTGGCATCCCCCGAGGCGGCGAGCGCCGCGAGGGCTGCGCCGGTCATCGTTTCGTCCGGCAACGGGCGATGGTGCTCGACGCAGCAGAAGCGATACAGATCATCCATTGCCAGGCCCGAAGCCACACGCTCCCACGACACATGACCATATTTTGCGCGCAGCCGTTCGAGCAGGCGCGCCTGCATGGCATTGGCCGGTGCAAAGTCGATGTGCCCGCCTTCGCTGGCAAAACTCTGGTAGCGACCGCTGGCATCGGCCAGCATGAAAGCCAGACCGAGCCCGGTACCCGCGCCGGTAATCGCTCGCACGCCGCCAGGTTCGGAGGGTTGCGGATTGAGCGCGACGACATCGGCGGGCGTCAGCGTCGCCACGCCGGCAGCAGCGGCCTGGAAATCATTGATGAAGCGCACCTCGGCAAGCTGCAGTGCTGCCTGCAGTTGCACGGCATCGAGCGTCCACTTGAGGTTGGTCAGGCTCACCCGCTGCGCATGCAGCGGACCCGGCAAGGCCAGAATCATCCGATCCGGCAGACAGCTCGTCTTCGCGTCAGCCACGAATCGATGCAGCAAGGCTTCTGCCGATNCGAAATCGATGCTGGCATACACCTTCTCGAAGCGCTGCGCCTGCGCGCCATCGGGTGAGACGGCGACCCATGCCAGCCAGCTTTTGGTNCCGCCGATATCNCCCGCGATCAATTCCATATTCAGACTAATGATCCGCGGGTGAGAGGCTCATGCGGCGATAGGCATTGATCAGCGCATTGGTCGATGCGTCATGACTGTCCACCGGCGTGTCGGCATGGAGTTCGGGCAGGATGCGGCTGGCCAGTTGCTTGCCCAGTTCAACGCCCCACTGGTCGAAGGAGTTCAGATTCCAGATCACGCCCTGCACAAAAATCTTGTGCTCGTACAGGGCAATCAGCATGCCCAGCACGTGCGGCGTGAGCCGCTGCAACAGGATGGCATTGCTCGGGTGGTTGCCTGCGAAGACTTTGTGCTGGACATACTGGCTGGTTTGCGCCTGCGTCTCCTCACGGCTGCGGCCGCGCATCAAGGCCTCGGTCTGCGCCAGGAAATTGGCGATGAGAATATCGTGGTGCACCTGGAGTTCGGTGGGCGATTCGAGCGACACGATGAAGTCAGCCGGGATCATCCTGGTGCCCTGGTGCAGCAACTGATAGAACGCGTGCTGACCGTTATTGCCGGTGGCGCCCCAGATGATGGGGCCGGTCGAGTAATCCACCAACTTGCCGTCGCGGTCCACCGATTTTCCGTTGCTCTCCATGTCGGCCTGTTGCAGGTACGCGGGCAGGCTGCGCAGGTAGTGGTCATACGGCAGGATAGCGTGCGACTCGGCGCCGAAGTAATTGTTGTACCAGACACCCAGCAACGCGAGGATCACCGGCATGTTGGCAGCCAGCGGCGCCTGGAGGAAATGCGTATCCATCTCATGCGCGCCCGCCAGCAGTTCGATGAAACGCTCCTTCCCCACCGCCAGCACGATGGCCAGGCCGATCGCCGACCACAACGAGTAGCGCCCGCCCACCCAGTCCCAGAATTCGAACATGTTGGCCGGGTCGATGCCAAAGGCCGTCACCGCCTCGCGGTTGGTGGAGACCGCCACGAAATGCTTCGCCACATGCTGCCCGGACTGCGATTTTTGCAGAAACCAGGCGCGCGCATGGTGCGCATTGGTCATCGTCTCCTGGGTAGTGAAGGTCTTGGACGCCACGATGAACAAGGTCGTTTCTGGGTTCAGCGTCTCCAGAATTTCCTTCGCGTGTGCGCCGTCGATATTGGAAATGAAATGCAGCCTGAGATGGGGGTGGCGATACGGCTTCAAGGCCTGCACCACCATCTGCGGCCCGAGATCGGAGCCGCCGATGCCGATATTCACCACATCGCTGATGCGCTCGCCGGAATATCCGCGCCACTGCCCGCTGCGCACCTGCTCGGCGAACGCGCCCATCCGCTCGACGACCGCATTCACCTCAGGCATCACATCCTCGCCATCGACCATCACCGGATGGTTGCTGCGGTTGCGCAGCGCCACGTGGAGCACCGCGCGGTCTTCCGTGTGGTTGATCCTGTCGCCCCTGAACATCCGCTCGCGCCAGCCTGCCACATCCGCTTGTTCAGCCAGTAGCCCCAGCAAATTCAGCGTTTCATTGGTAATGCGATTTTTCGAATAATCCAGCAACAACCCGCCCACCCGCAGTGAAAAACGCTCCCAGCGGGCCGGATCGGCCGCAAACAGGTGGCGCATATGCACACCCGCCATCTGGGCCTGGTGCGCCTGCAGCAGTCGGCTCACCGGATAGGGCAATTGTCCCGCCCCGCCCGTTTCGCCTTGAAGTGCGTGTACTGCTGAAGACATCCTGCCTCCCTTGTCCATTAAGACGCCGATTCCGTCATCTGACAGTCCCTGAGCAACGGCTGTGCCATCTGCACCGGATCAACCGCCAATCACTCCTTAAATATAGAAAAACCCGGTGAGATGCTGATGACACCGCCATGAAACGCTCGTTCCAGACCTTTGAAAATACAGGCAGGGAATCCCTGGCTCACAGAATTGCACCCTAATAGTGCCTCTATACGGCCAAGTCAGGGCATGGCACCAAAATAGTGTGCCTGTTTTTTGGAAGGAATTCGACTGGTGCCGGGAGGGGGACTCGAACCCCCACACTGTTACCAGCGGCGGATTTTGAATCCGCTGCGTCTACCGATTCCGCCATCCCGGCAAAGGAGCCGAACACGAACGCATCCGGCGACAGAAGCCGGCTATTATCGCCGAATCGGGCTGCCACCCGCAAGGCGGCAGCTATAATCGCGCCCCATGCAGGTTGCCGATTTTGATTTTGATTTGCCGGATGAGTTGATCGCCCAGTTTCCGCCAGCGGTGCGCGGTGGCAGCCGGCTGCTGCACGTCGAGGCGTCCGGCACCCTCTTCGACCGCTGGTTCAGCGAGCTGCCG
>JGI20214J51088_10003103_pt1 | contig 10985 bp, 8 predicted proteins | sample WetSurMetagenome_FD_51088 | JGI IMG/M metagenome (IMG submission 51088)
CCCCGGTGCGGTTTGGCAGGAAGTTAAAAAGAGAACCGCAGAATATCGAACAACGAATGCAGAACTCCGAAGGAGAAGTCGGTCTATTTGAAGTTCGTCATTCGAAATTCCTTGTTCGACATTCGACATTCGGGTTTCGGGAATCAAACTTGGGTGCGAGCAACCGCTTGAACTAGGAAATGCCGTATTTGTCTTTCAAAATCTCGGCTGCGCCTTTGATGTCCACTTTGATGATGGCAGCCGATCGCTCTAACTGACCTCGGATGTCCTGGACAGGGAGTTCGAAAATCTTTTCGACTCCATAGGGACCGATCTTTGCCGGCACCCCGAAGCTCATGGAATCGAGGCCGTCTTCCTTCTTGAGGAGCCCGTATTCGTTCTCCAGGATGGCAATCACGGGCTGAACCTCTGATTCCCCTTTGATCATGGGCCGGAGCATGTCGCAGGCCGCCCTGGCAGGGCCTGCAGAGGCGCTTTGCCCGGTCTCATTGACAAAGTGGGTTCCTCCTTTCTTGGCCTCATCCATCACATCCCGGATCTTCTGCGGATCAATTCCTGAAACCCTGATGATGTCCTCCAGGGGGATCCCGCTCACCGAGAAGTAGCGGGAATGGGCCATCATGGAGTCCCCATGCTCCCCAAACACGATGCCCTGCATGTCAGTGCCGGATATGCCGAGCACTTGGGAGACGGCATGGCAGATTCGTCTAGTGTCCAGGTTGCCGGCCTGGCCCATGATGTTTTCCCTCGGAAAGCCGCTCACCTTGTATCCTACCCAGGTCATGGCCGTGACGGGATTGCCCATGTAGACGAGGATCGGGAGATCCAGGGAAGAACAGCCTTCATAAAGCTCCCTGATTTGCCGCGAGGTCTCGGCGACCACTTCCGTGTTCACCGTGAGCAGGTCTCTGCGGCTCTGGCCTTCTTTTCTTGGAACTCCAACGCCGATAAAGATGACGTCCAGACCGGCCATGTCGTCGAGAAAGTTGGTCCCCACAAGACGGGGTCTGCGCAAGACATTCGCTTTCAGATCTTCCACCCAGGCGCCTGCCCTGTTGGGATATTTTTCCGTCGGCCTGCCATAAAAGACCACTTCCTTGCCCAGGCCTTCGTCGACCAGGGTCAGCACAACATCCCTGGACACGTTTCCGAATCCCCACACGCCGATCTTGTCTCTTTCCTTGACACGCTCAATGAATCTGCAAGATTTGGGAGTTTCTATTTCCATGGGTTTGCCTCATCGTTTCATTGCGGTAGCGTTTGATACAATCGCACCAAATGAATTGTCATTTTGCTGACTCATTCAAAATCCCCCCATCCCCCCTTTAGTAAAGGGGGGATGGGGGGGATTTGTGCATTCATTCTGTGTATCACTTTGACAAATTTGACAGCGTTTGTACGAGCAGAAACCAATCAATTGCTCGTCGGATCGAAGAACAACGATATATGAAACCAAAAAAAAATAACAACCGGATATTTCAAGTCAACCGTGACTCGACGCGGCCGAGGAGATTACGCCGAATCGGACAGGCCGGACTAAGAGCCTGCCTCTGCCTGGTCGCACCGTGACACGCAATTAATACAAAAGCAATAAATCCTGTTACACTGGACGGCACCCCCTCACCCTTCGCCCTCTCCCCCGGCATGGGGGAGAGGGCGGGGTGAGGGGGTTGAATGGCAAAATACTTAATGTGTTTGTACTAGTCTCTATCGCATGGTTCCGGTAAGAGCCTTTGCTGCGTCTATGGCAAGACCATAGAGCTGTCCCGGGAAAAGACCTCCAACAACAATGATCAGCGCAATTACAAGGGTGAGGCCTGTCATGGCCGGGGATAAGACGATGGCCCCTGCCGTTTCTTTCGGAGGTGTAAGATACGCGGTTTTAACAATCAGCGCATAGTAATAAAGGGAAACCACCACATTGATCATGCCTACGAGGACCAGATAAAAAAGGCCCTTCTCNACAGCTGCAACAAAAACGAGGAATTTGCCTGTGAAGCCGATGGTCGGAGGAATCCCTCCCAGGCTGAAGACCCCCAGCAGTAAGGTCATGGCCAACAAAGGCGAGCGCCGGTGAAGACCGGCAAGCCCATCCAAGGTGACATTCTCCCCGTCACAGGCGACTTTCACGACCACCAGGAAGCAGGCATAGGTCATGGTCAGATAAGCAAAGGCATAGAAAATGGCACCGGCGTACCCCTTCTCGCTCGCGCTCAGGATTCCAATGAGAATATACCCTGCGTGGGCAACGGCCGAGTAGGCGAAGAGTCGTTTGAGATCCTTCTGGCGTATGGCGACGAGATTTCCGAAAGTCATTGAGGCGATCGCAAGGATAACCAGCGCGCGGCTAAGATATAAATTGCTCTCCCCTGCTGAAGCCACGATGCGGATAAGAACAGATGCGGCCGCCGCTTTGGTGGCCGTTGCAATGTACGCTGCAACCTGATTTGGCGCTCCCTGGTAAACGGTCGGCGCCCAGATGTGAAAGGGAAAGAGAGCGAGCTTGAAAAAGAAGCCCGACAGAGTGAGAAGGAGACCGAGGAGGAAGAGCGGCCTGCTCATCACCGAGGTTGGGACCCGCTGGAGCTCCAGGATGTTCGTCGTGGAGGTCGCCCCGAAGAGCAACGCAACGCCGAAGAGCATCACGGCAGAGGTGGCAGCTCCTGTAAGCAGATACTTGATGCTCGCTTCCCTGTGTGTGCTCTCCCCTTTTCTCAAGGCAACCAGCAGGTACAGGGAATAACTGGACAGCTCAAGGGAGACATAGAGGGTCAGCAGTTCGACACTGCTCACCATCATCATCGTGCCCAGAGTGGAGAGGGAGAGGAGGAGATAGCATTCCGGATGCTGCCGCTCCTCAATCCCCCTGAGCTCCGAACAGAGGCAGACGACCAGGAAAAGACCTAGGGCAAGAAGCACCTTGAAAAGCTGAGAAAAAAAATTCAACTGGTACACATCGGCGAAGAAGACCCCCTGAGCCCCGAGAGCGCTCAAAGCCGCCACGACACCCAGGCCTGAAACAAAAGCAGCGACCAGGAAGTTGCCCCTTGCCTCCGATTTCCGCGCCATGGAGAGAGAAAAGAAGACCGCGGCCATAAGGAGAGTAGTTAATTCGGGAGCAAGAGAGATCCAGTTCATCGCACTAGCCCCGCCATAAAGGGAATCGTAGAAGTCCGAATCACGTCCAGCATGACAGACGGGAAAAAACCAAAGAGGATAAGAATAAGGACCAGCATCATCCTGGGAAGGCCCAGTCCGAACGAAACGTCCGGCAATTGAGCAAAGCGTTCATTCTTTATCCCGTAAAACGTCTTCTGCACCACACGCAGCATGAACAGGGCACTGATCACCAGAGCGGATATGGACAGGATGCCGAGAACCGGATAGACCTTGAGGGCAGAGATGAAAACCGTCACTTCGGCCCAGAAATTCGCCATCCCCGGCACTCCCATGCCCGCGAGAGCTCCTATGATGAAATACCCTGATGCGACAGGCATGATCTTGCTCAGNCCNCCGAGTTCAGGGATGAGCTTGGTCCCTGTCCTGTCGTGTAGATAGCCTACAGAGGAAAAAAGGAGAGCGGTCATGATCCCATGACTGAACATCTGAAAAACGGCGCCCTCGAGCCCCTCAGCGGTCACCGTGGAAAGGCCCAGACCGACAATGCCCATGTGGGACACGCTGGAATAACCGATTACAAATTTGAGATCCTTCTGGGTGAGGCCAACAAAGATCCCGTACACAATGCCTGCCGTAGCAAGGACGGCCATGACTTTGGACCAGTAGATCCAGCCTTCAGGACAAACGAAGATAGCGATGCGCAGGATACCGAAGGCTCCGAGCTTCATGAGCACGCCTGCATGAAGCATACTCACTGAAGTGGGTGCAGCCGCATGGCCTGTGGGCGACCACGTGTGAAAGGGCCACACGCCGGCAAGAATGCCGAAACCCAGATAAAGAAAGATGAAAGCGAATCGCTGCTGAAAAGGAGTGAAGGTCCCGGGCCGCATCAGGGCGACCACATCGAAGCTGTTGAGACCGGACTTTGCAAAGAGGTAGATGAAGACCGGCAGGATCAGAGCACTTCCTGCCAGAAGGTAAAGGAAGAGTTTCATGGCCCCATATTCCTTGCGGGTCGATCCCCAGATAGCGATCAGGGGATACATGGGGAACAGAGAGACATCATACCAGACAAAGGTGAAGAAGAGGTCCATGCTCATGAAGAAGCCGAAAACGCCGGTGACGAGAACAAAATAGAAGGCAAAAAACTCCTTCACCCTCTCCTCAAGCTCCCACATGGTGAGCACGCCNGTAAAATGTACAATCCCGGTNAGAAGAATCAGGGGAAGATTGAAACCGTCTGCAGCGTTGAAGTACTGGATTCCCAGAGACGCTATCCATGGCACCTTCTCCACGAACTGTAGGCCTGCCTGGGTCTTGTCAAAGGTGAAGAAGACATAGACGGAAAGGGCCAAAGCGATTCCCGAAAAGATCGCGCTGGTCCAGCGGATCAGCCCCTTCCGGTCCGTGGGCGTGAGAAGGATAACTATCAATCCCACCACGCAACTGAGAAGAATCGCGCTCAGATAGGGGAATGGTGCCATTTCCATAGTCATGCTGTGTCTACCTTAAACAAGGAGGAGGCAGAAAACCACCAGCGCCACGGTCACGAATGGCAGCGCCACGTTGTACCGCAGCGCTCCTGACTGAAGGGTAGAAAGAATCCGTCCACTCAACACTGTGAGGCTGCTCAGGCCGTCAATGCCGCCGTCAATGACCTGACGGTCATTTCGGCTGCACAGAGCGGCAAAGGTCCTGTAGACCACATATTCCAAAACAAGCTTGTAAGCATGGTCCAGATACCATCGCTTGGTAAAGAGGTCGCGGATGGGCGCTATCCTTTCTGCAAACCCGGTCCGTGCCGACCCTTCGCGACCGAACTCAAACCACGCCAACACCACCCCCAGGAGAGCCAGCCCGCTTGAAGCCCACAGCACCCAGGGATGCGGGGTTGTCCTCATGCTCGCATCTCCCAACAGGAACACCTTGAGCACGGGTTCAAAGAAACCGAGCAGAACGGTGAAACAAGAAAGGAGGATGAGGGGCCAGATCATGATCCAGTAAAGTGCAGGATCATGCTCTTTCTCAAAACCTTTTGAGCTCCTGGCCTTGTTTTCATCCAAACCGGCCTTCCCCTCCTCACGCGGAAAAAGAATGACAAACAGCGCCCTGAAAGCATAGTAGGCCGTCAGAAAGACGCCGAGAAAGCCTGCGGTGACCCAGACAGGGTTGCCCAGTCCGGCAAGAACGCCCATGACCGCCTCTTTGCTGAAGAAGCCGGAAAAGGGCGCTAGGCCGGAAAGACTCGCTGCTGCAAGAAAGAGGCAGATCATGGGGGCTTTCAGCCTTCGAGCGCCATGGCGGCCAATGGCGAAGATATCATTCGTTCCGTACAGGTGGATCCACACGCCGGAACACAAGAAGAGCAGTGCCTTGAAAACGGCATGGGTAGTGAGGTGAAAGGTTCCTTCAAAAAAGCCTCCTGCCCCAAGGCCCATAATCATGAAGCCAAGCTGACTGATGGTAGAATAGGCCCAGATCCTCTTGAGATCCTTCTCCACCATGGCCATGGTAGACGCCATCAACATGGTGATCGTGCCGACCACCAGAAATACGGTCATGGCCGCCTCTGCGTGGCTCAGGAAAGGAAAGAGTCGTGCCATCAGGTAAACACCCGCAGCGACCATGGTGGCCGAGTGAAGGAGAGCACTGACCGGCGTAGGACCTTCCATGGCATCAGGAAGCCAGGTCAGGAGAGGGAACTGGGCGCTTTTCCCGATGATTCCCCCGAAGATGAGAAGAGCGCAAAGGGTGAGCAGATCCGGCGATATTCGGGACGTGATTTCCGAGCCGTTCAGGCCTTGGATACTCACCCCGCCGGTATGAATCAGAATAAGAAGAATGCCCATGAACAAAGCGACGTCTCCGACACGGGTCATGACAAAGGCCTTCTTCCCCGCCTGGCTGGCGCTGAACTTTTCGTACCAAAAACCGATGAGAAGATAGGATGAAAGGCCCACCAGTTCCCAGAATACATAGAGCTGCAGGAGAGAGGACGAAAGAACGAGAAACATCATGGCCCAGGCAAAAAGGGACTGAAAGGCGAAGTAGCGGCTGTATCCGGAATCACCGGCCATGTAACCCACGGAATAAACTTGAACGAGGAAACTGATTCCTGCCACAAGAACAAGCATCAGAAGGCTCGTCGGATCGAGCAGGAAACCAAAAGGAAGGGATAGATCGCCCGTGACCATCCAGGTCGCGCTGTACTGAACCGGATGCCTGAATCCGAGAAGAAGCAAAACAGCGCCGCAAAGAGACATGGCGACCGCGGTGATGGAAACGAGAGAGGAGAGTCTGGGACAGGAGCGTAAGAATCCCATGATCAGTCCAAAGGAACAGAACGGCGGCAGCACGCTCAGCAAGGCAAACAGCAGAAGAGCGTTTTGGTCGAATAGGAGCATCATCGGATTCTAAAGACCTTCAACCATGAGGTGTATCCCTGTCGACGAATCCTAACCGTTTGGCTTTTTGAAATAGTTACAGGAAAAGGCCATGGGGGTCTCCCTCAAAACAGAAAACGAAGAGTAATCGGGAAAAACTTCGCAGGTAAGACGCAGCGAAGGCGGGCGGCGAGGTTTCACCGGCACCTCCATGCAGGGTTTTAGATGGCGAGTTCCTCGGTAGCCCTCCGCCCGCCTCGCCCATGGCCTAAAGCTAGACACTGCGCTGTGGCTTCTTCGTTGTTCTGTTTTGAGGGAGACCCCCATGGCCTCAGCCACCCATTTCAAAAAGCTGAACTGTTAGCACGAATCGACTCCTTATCCTTTCAGAACATTGTACGTGTCCGGGTCCACGGATCCCGATCGCCGGTAGGCATGAAGAACCAAGACCAACCCTACCGAGACCTCGGTCGCGGCGATCCCGAGGATAAACAGCACAAAGGCCTGACCTTCGAGCCGCTGCCATAGGAGCCCTGATCCCATGAAGGCGATGGCAGCTCCGTTCATCATGATTTCCACCCCAATAAGAACCATGATCAGGTTCCGGCGCGCAACGACGCAGACGAGCCCAAGGCAAAAAATGATTCCGGCAAGAACCAGAACGTGTCCGTACGGTACGATCACTCTTGGCCCCTCTCGACTCGACCTTTCTCTTTTCCCAGGTGAATAGCCGCCAGCAACCCGAGGAGAAGAAGCAGGGAGACGATTTCAACGGAAAGCCAGTATTGCTCGAAGACGAAACGACCGAACTCCTTTGGCGTGACCATGGTCAGGTTCAAAGGAACCGAACCTGAGGGGTCAGAGAAAACCGCAACCCAGAGGGCTCCGGAAAAAAGCAAGCCGACCAAAAGGCCGGGGACCCAAAAACGCCGCGGAAATTTGTTCTCTTCGCCATGATCGGCCCTGAGCATCATGACGACGAAAAGGAACAGCACCATGATGGCACCGGCGTAGATGATCACCTGAAGCGCGGCAAGGAATGGGGACCCGAGGAGATAGAAGAGCATGGCGCTGCCAAGGAAGGAGATGACGAGAAACAGCACGGAGTGCACCGCCTGGCGCCGGGTGATGGCAAGGACCGTGGCGGCCGTGATCAACACGGCTGTGGCGTAAAACATGAGGGCATAGACATTCACGGAAGATTGCTCCTAATCTTCACCGGAGGCGATTCGTCAATGTGAGTCCCTTTCCCCCCCAGGGCAGTGATGCCGGCATGGCGATAGAAGTTGTATTCTTTGTTCTTGCCTCCGTGATGAACGAGGAGGTCTTCCTTCTCTGCGACGAGCTTCAGGATGTCCCCTGTGCAGTATTCGAAATCAGGAGTGAGCTGGATGGCCAGTGTGGGACACGCTTCTTCACACAAACCGCAGTAAATGCACCTTGCAAAGTTGATCCGGAACCAGGGAGCCCAACGCCGGCCGTCTTCACGTTCTGCAGATTCCATGGAGATGCAGCTCACCGGACACACGGCAGAGCAGAGGTAGCAGGCCACGCAGCGCTCTTCCCCGTCAGGGTCACGAGTAAGAACAATTCGGGCCCGGGACCTCTCAGGAAGAGGTCTCTTGTATTCAGGGTATTCTTCGGTGATCTTGCTTCGAAAAAGATGGGTCAGGGTCGTGGCCATCCCGTTGACCAGGGCCCGGACGCCGTCCAAAAGCTCCTTAATATAATGAAATGTCTTCCTAGCCATAACTTTCCGGCGGCCTACCGACCTGACGAAGTTGAAATGCAAAAAACTGAATGTCGAATGTCGAACAAGGAATTTCGAATAATGAAGTCAAATCTCTCCTGTTGTTTCCTTCGGCGTTCATTATTCGCTATTCGACCTGCCCGCTATGCCCTCACACAGATTCCAGAAAGATCTGCCATCCCTGTGAATGTTACCGCTGCCATTGCGCCGCAAAGCACTTCGCAGGGCAGGCGGGTATTCTACGGTTCGCTCTTGAGTTCAAGCGCATCTTACACGGAAGTCTTTCGTTCAGGATTCCAGCCCAACAAAGTTTATTCTAACCCCGAATCCACAGACTCACCCCACCGGTTACCACAATGTTCAGCAGGGCCACCGGGATCAACACCTTCCAGCCCAGGTTCATCAACTGGTCATACCGCAGTCTGGGCAAAGTGGCTCGGAGCCAAATCATGAAGAAGACGACGAAGATCACCTTTCCGCAAAACCAGAGCACAGGCGGCAGCAGAGGGCCTCGCCATCCCCCAAGAAAGAAAACCGCCACCAGGGAACCCAGCATGATCATGGTCACGTATTCGCCCAGGAAGTACAGGCCGAAGCGCATCCCGCTGTACTCTGTGTGATAACCTGCCACCAGTTCATTCTCAGCCTCGGGCAGATCAAAAGGGATCCGTTTGATTTCTGCTGCTGCACTCAGAAAGAAAATCAGGAAGGAGAGAGGCTGTACCGCCACAAAGGGATAGGATGCTTGAGCGTTGACAATGTCCACCAGGCTGAAAGAACCGGCAAGCATGACCACGGGAACAAGAGAAAGCCCTAAAGAGAGCTCATAACTTATCATCTGTCCCACACCACGGATGCTCCCCAGGAGACTGAACTTGGAATTGGACGCCCACCCTCCCAGAGCGACTCCGTACACGCCGAGGGAAGAGAGAGCAAAGGCATAGAGCAAACCCACGTTGATGTCACTGATCACAAGGGGGATCTCTTTCCCGAAGATAGTCCAGCTCTCCCCAAAGGGGATCACCGCGAAAATAAGCAGCGCCGTGATCGCCACCACAGCAGGGGCATAGGGAAAGATCAGTCGATCCGCCCCTTCAGGCATCACATCTTCCTTAGTCAAGAGCTTGACGATGTCGGCCACCGGCTGGAGCAGTCCAAAGGGCCCGGCCCGATTCGGCCCGAGACGAATCTGCATCCATGCCAGGACCCTGCGTTCTCCAAGGACAAGCCATCCCGAGAGGAGCAGAAGGCCCACGAGCAAAAACCCAAAGAATACAAGGCCGATCTTCAGCAAGAGAAGGATGATGGCCAAGAGTGTTGTCATGGCAACCTCTTGATGCGCTCGATCGGCACGCTAACTCGCGGCGCTTCGAAAACCTGCCAGGGTAGGTTGCGATGTCGAGGCAAAACCATGACGCCGGCCGCCACAGTCTCGACCGCCTGAAGCCCAACTTCCAAGCTGCCTCCGTTCACCTGGAGAGAAACCGGGTCCCCGTGGGTGAGGCCGAGCCGGTCGGCGTCTCTCGTGTTCATCGTCAGACATGGGGGCTTTTCAGCCTCCCTGGTGAATCGGGAATAGACGGAGAGCTCTTCGGTTCCGAAGGTCTGCTCCACCAACAGAAGTTCCATCTGCTCCTCCCCTCTGCGATCTTTCTCCCGAGAATGAGCATCCGAGAAATCCTTAGTAGGTTGCTTTTCCGGAACAAGCCGAAAGCTTTCTTCCCTGGAAAAAGATTCCAAAAGCTTCTCGAAAGCGGGGACGTGGGTCGCCAGCCATCCCCATAGCTTTTCGGTCTCTGCCTTTATCTCCTCACCTGCAATCGCCGATGCCAGTTCAGCCAGGATTTCTGCTGCGCCTCTGGGTTCCCCTCCAGGAATCTGTTCCAGGTGGTTTCGGGGCGGATGCGATCCTCTGCTGACCTGGGACACAGGGCTTCCTCCTTGGTGAAGGGGAGAGGAAAACTGGATTCTGCCTTCCTGGTTGATGAAGCTGGCACCCGTTGTTTCGAACACCGTCNGGGTTGGAAGAACAACATGAGCCTTCCCGACCGATCGGGAAGGCAAGAAGTCCAGAACCACGAGGAGCTCCAGTGTTTCTAAAGCCTTCGTCCATCTTTCCCGGTTCATGGCCATGCCAAAGGGATCGGCTTCCACAACGACCAGCGCGCGAATCTCTCCCTTTTCGATCTTGTCCAGGATCGGTTCACTCTGCCGGTTGGGAGAGACCAGTGCGGCGCCGAATGCATTGGGCCCCGGAAGAACATAGAAAAGGCCCGCCTTTTTCTTGGCGCCCCACAGAAGCAGAGCATGATTTCCGGCTAAGGCCGGCGTGGTCTGGTCGACCATGTCCGTGCCGCAGACAATGACCGGCCTATGACTCTCCCTGAGCTTTTGTCCCAAGGTGGTCACCTGCTCTTGAAAAGGCCTGGGCCCGGCGTTTCGCTCCACCACATCCCGGTAAAAGCCTCGCGCTTCCGGACTCAGGCTCTCAAGCATGACGGCGGGCAGAGAGGCCTTCATGATGGCATTCAAACACCGATCCATCTCGTCGATCGTGACCGGGAGGTGATCGAACTCAAAGGGGAGGCATACAGGCCTTGGATCCAGAATCGCCACGGTCGCTCCTTTGCGATAGGCCTGCCGCATGGCGAGCGCGAGCATCGGTGCTTCATGGACGGGGTCTACACCCGTTGCGAGAATGAAATCCGAGTCCTCAATCTCCCTCATGGATA
>JGI20214J51088_10003104_pt1 | contig 10982 bp, 9 predicted proteins | sample WetSurMetagenome_FD_51088 | JGI IMG/M metagenome (IMG submission 51088)
CCCTTTAAATCCATCCACTCTTCAATCTCATGAATAATTGAGCTGATTACTTCAATCTGGTTTAAATAGAGAGTACTGACAACCTGTACACAGTCTGAGCCCGATAAAATCATTTTAACCACATCATGGCCATTGAAAATTCCTGTGCTTGAACATACCGAGCCGTTTAGTTTCCCATGAAGCAGACCGGCAAACCTCAGAGGAAGCCTGTTGTCTTCCTTATTGCTGAGATTATACGGGAAATAATGTTTTTCCGATTCAATATCAATGTCGGGTTGAAAGAGCCGGTTGAACAATACAAATCCGTCGGCTCCTGCGTTATCAAGTTCTGAAATAAACTGTAATGGATTTGTATAATACGGACTGAGTTTAACTGAAACCGGTATTTTTATTTGCGCTTTGATTTCCTTTAGTGTTTTTAGCTGTTTCTTTTCAACAGCCTCATTTTCCTTTCCGAATTTTTCAGGCACCGAATAAAAATTAAGCTCTATTCCGTCAACTCCGGTTTCCTCAATTTTTTTGGCATATTCAACCCATGTTTCATTGTTGAGAGCATTAAGGCTGGCAAATACTGGTATATTAACAGACTCTTTTGCTTTTTTCAATTTAAACAAATGGTCCGCAGGGTAGTTTGATTCCGAACCGGCCTTCGGAAAAAGAGTAATCATTTCAGCATTTCTATCCTCATATTCAGTCTTTTGCTCTTGCAGTTCCAGATCTTCCATCTGGGTCTGCTCTTCAAAGAGCGATTTAAAAACTATGGCAGCAGCACCTGCNTTTTCTATCCTCTTCAGATTATCTATGTTTGCGGTAAGGTTACTTGACCCTGCTATAACTGGGTTTTTAAGCTCCAATCCCATGTACTTTGTGGTTAACTTTGCCATGATATTTATTGATGAGGTTATTNTTTTCTGAACTTATAAATTTTGTCTGCCGGATAATAAACAACAATTTGAATAAATTGTTCAGTTTCACGGTGAATACATCATGTCGGATACATCAGGGACAAGTTCACTGACATTCCCGCAGTTCTCAAAATTTATCCAAAGTCAATAATTTATGCAATTAGAAATAACCATACGACCGCCCCGACACTTCGGTCGGAGTCTTCGCTCCGCTTCGACACGACTGCAGGACTGCACAACTAATTTTTACTTTTCCCCTGCTATGTCGATAATCTTTATCTCTGTAGGCTTACTGGTCCAGTCAGCGATAATTGTACCGAACTCCTTGAAATAGGCGGTACCAAAGTGAACATCTATTGCTGCCTGGTTTTTATATTTTTCAACAAAGATGAAATTTGTTTTTTCATAAGGGTCCTGGTAAAGCATATAACCCAGACACCCTTCTTCCTTGTTTGAGTTCTCGATCATCATTTTTGCTGCAGTAATAAATTCTGTCTCTTTTCCGGGTTTAATATAAACTTTTGCTATTATCATTTTCTGATAATCAGGAGCCTGGACAGCAGTTTCGGGCTGTGAGGGCATGACCGGTGCCTTTGGTTTGCATGAGATACCGATTACGCTCAGCAGGATTGAGAAGATAAGGATCTTTGTTTTCATTTTATCATCTGTTTATGGTTCTATGTAAATATAAGGTTTTCTATTCTGATCATCCTTCTTTTCTAAGGTATTGCATCAGCACATTGACAGCCTCATCCATATCGTTGCCGAAGCAGAGGATACCGGCCCTGTCGCCTGCCATGATTATTATCCTCTTTTCGATCACATTTGATTCACTGAAGAGTCTGAAGATGTCCTTTGCAAGTCCTGTTGTACCGTAATCCATTGAAGGATTTGTTGTCGGGACTTTATAAATAAGTTCATTCCACAGATCGATGCTGTGAACATGAATCACAGCATTTGCACCAGGATCGGCCAGATAAATTGCCGCATGGGTCAGCGACTCGGATGAAGCTTTCAGCGGCCCCGTACATTGTACTGCATTATCATCAATGTTGAATGAATTCACCTTGACATAATGTCCCGGTTCCAGATCAGGGATCTCTCCGGTGGAGGAGCCGGTAATTACGAACTGGTTTCCCCCTCTGATCCTCATGCTGATATTTCCAAATCCCACACCGTTTTCATAAGCACCTATCAGATCCATGTTGTAGAGAACTTCTCTCCAGTAATTTATTATCTCATATTGTTCATCAGAGATAACGGGACCTGACTGGCTCCAGTGACAATTGAATTTTACAACCCCTTCCATTTCATTTGAATTTTTCAGAAAATAATTTCTTTATACTTTTTTCGTCCGCACTGCAGACTCCTTTTTCGGTTATCAAACCTGTAACAAGCCTTGCCGGCGTAATATCGAATCCCCAGTTTCCGGACTTTGCATCATCGGGGCAAATACGTACCGATTTTATCTCACCTTCAGCGTAACCTGAAACTGAAGTTATTTCATCCTGGTCACGTTCTTCAACCACAATTTCTTTAAGCCCGTCGTACAAACCGAAGTCAATAGATGTGGATGGCATTAATGAATAAAAAGGAATATTGTTGTCAAAGGCGGCAACTGCCTTGAGATATGTACCTATCTTATTGGCAATATCACCTTTTCGTGTAGCCCGGTCGCAGCCGGCAAATACCAGGTCGACCATTCCTTTCTGCATAAGGTGCCCCCCGGCATTGTCAGCGATTAGAGTGTAAGGGACTCCTTGTTTTCCCAGTTCCCAGGCAGTCAGCCTGGCGCCCTGGTTTTTCGGACGGGTCTCATCAACCCAGATATGTATCGGAATGCCTTTCTCATGAGCAGAATATATGGGAGCGGTAACTGTTCCTAAATCAATACAGGCAAGCCATCCGGCATTACAATGGGTAAGAATGTTTACCGGCTGCCCGTTCTTTTTTTCACTTGCCTCCTCTATTATTTTTAATCCATGTTCGCCTATCTTCCTGCAGTTATCCGTTTCTGTCTGACATATTTCAAGTGCTGTTTTCAGCGCTGTTTCCGAAAGCAGATCCGGATCGGTGATCCCGGATAGGTTTTTAAGGGAATAATTTACAGCCCATGCAAGGTTAACTGCTGTTGGCCGGCAGGAAATAAGATAACCGGCAGCATTTCCGATATGACTGCTGATGTTTGTGTTATGCGTTATTTCGAGGGTTGCCAGGTAAATTCCGAAAGCACCTGCTGCACCAATCAGTGGAGCACCCCTTACTGTCATATCCTTTATCGCATTATAGATATCTTCGACAGAGCATAGCTCTTTTATCTCAAAGAAAAACGGCAGTTTCTGCTGGTCAATAACCATTATTTTGCCCTTGTCTTCTTCATTGAGCCAGATACTCTGATAGTATTTCCCGTCTATAAGCATCGATATAATTCTTCCCGACCGGAATCATTTGAGGTTCAAATTTACAAAATTAGCGGGGATTTGATATTGCAAGCTAAAAACTCTGTTAGCTTCTTTAAGATAAACCTACTCACATGCTCAGCCTTTAATTGTCCCAATGGGACTTCTCGCCGCATAGCGGCGGGATATGAATAACCTCCGGTGAAACCGGAGGTAGTCGATCCTCTCACACTCTCCAGCTCTGAAGGAGCTGAACAAACTCACACTCTCCATGAAGGAGCTGAACAAATATATAGCGAGAAATATCCATCACGATTCAAAAAATCATATTACGCCCCTTCAGGGCTTAACATTTGTTTTTATTCTCTACCCCGGTTTCACCAGGGGTTATTCATATTGCACCACTAATGTGGGGCCTTTGTTAAGTCCTTTCAGGGTTCCAGTTATTTTGGTTGGTTTGGTATTCATCGATGGAAAATAGGATTTAAGAGTAGTTTAAGAAAAAATTGAGAGGATGCTTTTATTTTTTAAAACAGCCGAAATATCTAATACATTGTGCATATTCGAATTTTCGACCAATATATTCGAATATTTTGATAATATTTTTTTATGTTCTAAATTTGCAGCAGATTAATATTTCTTGTGAAACCAGTTTCTATATGGTTAATAAAGAAGAGTTTAGAGAAAAAATAATAATCACCTCAGGACAAATTTTCAGCCGGTACGGTTTTAAAAAAACCACAATGGACGAAATAGCCAGGGCATTGAAAATGGGGAAAAGTTCGGTTTATTATTATTTCAAAAGCAAAGAAGAAATCTTTGAGGCAGTAGTACTGTTTGAAGCCAATTTGCTTAGGAATGAGCTTACTACGGCTATCAAATCGGTTGAATCACCTGTCGAAAAAATGAGAAATTATGTTTTTGTCAGGATGAAAGCGTTCGAAAAACTTTCNAATTACTACAATGCGATCTTTGACAAAAACCTTGATCACTTTGAATTTATTGAAGCGATTCGCGAAAAATATGACCGCGAGGAACTGGCAATTCTTCGTCTTATTTTATACCATGGTGCCAGGAAGAAAGCATTCAATGTAAGAAACAGCGAATTTACAGCCCTTGCAGTCCAGACCACTCTAAAAGGGCTTGAAGTCCCGCTCTTCTGGAAAAAGCGCGAACTTAATATCGAAGACAGGCTTAACGGAATTCTGGATGTGCTCTTCAATGGAATCCTGAAGAAGTAATTACAATGTAATTACATATTAAGTTTTTAATTTCTTGCTGATTTTCTCAGAAAACATTTTCCCCGGCTCCCGGCTCTCAGCCCTCAGCCTTTTCTTTTGATAACCAGTCTTTTCTTCTGTTTGAGGCTGAAATACAGCCAGACAAATCCGGCAATCACAAACGGTATGCTGAGAAGCTGACCCATATTAAGCTTCATACCCGATTCAAAAGCGACCTGGTCTTCCTTCAGGAATTCAATGAAGAACCTTGATGTAAAGATCAGGATAAGTGTCAGGCTGATCAACAACCCCTGAATATATTCACCTTTGGATTTCCAATAGATCCTGAGGAGAAGCAAAAATATAAACAGGTATGTCAGGGCNTCATAGATCTGTGTCGGATGTTTTGGTGCAGTCTCCCCATTCCTGAGAAATACAAAACCCCAGGGCAGGGTTGTTTCAACACCGTATATTTCNGAGTTCATAAGGTTTCCCATCCTTATGAAAAAACCTGAAAGTGCAACGACAATTGCAACCCGGTCGATGATCCATGTATAATCTTTCTTTTCTTTTCTGACAAAAAGCCATAAAGCTATCAGGATNCCAATGGCAGCACCGTGGCTAGCAAGCCCTCCGTGCCAGATCTTGAGAATCTCAACCGGATGACTAAGGTAGTAACCCGGCTCATAAAAAAGGCAGTGCCCGAGGCGCGCCCCGGCTATAACTCCAACTGCCACATAAACTGTAAGACGATCAAGTGTAGCCTGCGACAGGTTTTCATTTTTAAAGACTTTATCAAGGATGATATATCCGAATAAGAATGATGAAGCAAACAATAATCCGTACCATCTGACTGCAAACGAACCTATCCGGAATATCTCGGGATTAACATCCCATGGAATAACAAGTAAGTGCATAGTCGGGAATATAATGACACGCAAAGGTAGAAAATATTAATATACTTTATATTTCAGCATCCCCAAAGGCTGTAAAAAGTATCTGTAAAAAATGTATGTTTGCGTATAATATGAATTTTTTGATGAGAGAAAGCATTATCCGGAGATACTTGGTTCTGGTTCCTTTTCTGATGGTGGCATTCGGATGTGCAAAAATGAACACTCCGTCAGGAGGGCCAAAAGATAAGACTATTCCCGTCATCGTAAAAAGTATTCCTGAAAACGGGGCTACAGGGTTCAAAGGCCGGGAAATTCTTGTGACCTTCGATGAATACGTGGTTCTCGAAAAGATTGCAGAAAAATTCATGGTATCGCCGCCGATGAAAAAGAAACCTGAGGTAGTTGTCAGGGGTAAAAGCATCCGCATTAGATATGAGGACGAGCTTAGAGACAGTACAACCTACACATTTTATTTTCAGGATGCCATAAGGGATCTCAATGAAAATAATCCGATAAATAATTATCAGTTTGTATTTTCAACCGGACCATTCATCGACTCCCTGTCAGTAACCGGTAATGTCTATTCCGCCCTTAATCTTGATCCTCCTGAAAATACACTGGTCCTGCTATACAGTCAGNTTAACGATTCTGCAGTCGTGAAGCAGATACCCGATTATATCACAAGGGCTGAGAGCAATGGTGAATTCCGGATCGATAATGTTCACCCCGGAACATACAGGCTTTATGCGTTGTCGGATGCCGATAACAGCAAGAACTACAACAACAGTGACGAGCTATTTGCATTTTATACGGAGCCGATAATTGTTACTCCTGAAAAGAATTTTCTTCCTGTAAAAAAAGATTCTGTTACCGTTACGATAAAGCCTGCAGCTGCCGGAAAGGTAATCGTCAAACCTCCGGTTAAAGGTGAATACCCGCTGATCCTTTTCAGTGCAGAAAAGAGATTGCATTACCTTACATCTTCTTCAAGAAAACAGCCTTACCAGCTTTTCTATGCTCTGTCTCTTCCCCCCGACTCATTGAAATTTGAGTTTGCAATTCCGGGAGTCGCTCCTGACGCCTGGTTCATTGAGAAAAGCAGAAACAGGGATTCAATAACCGTATGGCTTACCGACAGCACTGTTTATAACCGGCAGGAGATAGAAACAATTGTGAGATATCCTTTTACCGATACTCTTGGTATCACTGCAATGAAATATGATACAATACAAATGAGGTACCAGGCCCCAAGGGCAGTGAGAACAAAGATTGTGAAACGTACACCTTACAAGGTCAGCACCGGTATAACAAGCCAGGAAAGACCCGATAAAAAGATCACATTTACCGCACAGTCTCCATTGCTTCCGCCCGATACATCAAAGCTAATCCTTTATGAGCTTGTTAAGGAACAAAGGGTAAGACACCCTTTTACACTCTCAAGGGACACATCCTATGCCAGTCGTTACCATTTGAAAACAGAACTCTTACCCGGGAAAAGCTATCTTTTTATTACTGATTCTGCAGCATTCTCAAGTATTTATGGTGATTACTCAGATTCTGCCGGTATAAGGTTTTCAGTAATGCCGGCTGAATCGTACGGCAAGCTGATCCTTGATCTGAGCGGATTTAAGGGAGGTAAGATCATCCAGCTCCTCGACAGCCAGGAAAAACTCGTCAGGCAGGTGTATCAGAGAGATACAATAAAGCTTGAGTTTCCTCTTCTTGAAAAGGGGAAATACAGAGTACGGGCTATTTTTGACCTTAATAATGACGGAAAATGGACCACAGGCGATTTTAATCAGCACCGGCAGCCTGAACCTGTATCATATTACCCCGGGGAAATTGAAATTAAGGAGAACTGGGAAATAGTGAATCCATGGAAGCTCAGTCAGGAAAATTATAAGGAGAGTAAGCTTCAGATTGTCAAAACATCAGTCCGATAAAAAGAAAATGAGAACATGCCCCCGTAAATCCGGGCAATTAGTGATAATATATTAACAATTAAAATTTACAAAAATGAAAAAAGTAGTAGCAGGTGTTGATATCGGCGGAACAAACACAGTTTTCGGTCTGGTCGATACAACAGGTAAAGTATTGGCGGAAGGTCATCTGAAAACAACTGATTATCCAAAGATCGAGGATTTTGTAAAAGCTCTTGGCAGCGGCATTAAAAAGCTACTGTCGGGCAAAAAGGATCTCGAGCTTACCGGAATAGGTATTGGTGCTCCCGACGCAAATTATCACAGGGGGACAATCGAACATGCACCCAATCTGGCATGGAAGGGAATTGTCCCGCTGGGAGATCTTGTAAAAAAGGAACTCAAGGTGCCGGTTGCTGTCACAAATGATGCAAATGCTGCTGCAATGGGAGAAATGGTTTTTGGCGGAGCAAAGAAGATGAAGGATTTTATTATTCTGACACTTGGAACAGGGCTCGGCAGCGGGATAGTGGTTGATGGCAAAATGGTTTATGGGCATACAGGTTTTGCCGGAGAAGTTGGCCACCTGACTGTTGTTCCCGGAGGAAGAGAATGCGGATGCGGCAGGAAAGGCTGTCTCGAAACTTATGCTTCTGCTTCAGGTCTTGTCAAAACTGTTTCTCTTATGATAAGCGAAATGAGAGATGAAAGTGTTTTAAGGGATATTCCCCCGTCAAAGCTTACATCGAAGGCAATAGCCGAAGCTGCAGCGAAAGGAGATCCTATTGCCGTCAGAGCTATGGAATATACTGCCGAAAAACTTGGTTTGGGAATTATCAATTCTATAGTCTATACAAGCCCGGAAGCCATATTCTTGTTTGGCGGACTTGCACAGGCAGGTGAATTGCTGTTTAAACCAGTCAGGGAGTATCTGAAGAAGAATAATTATGTGCTGTTCAAGAATACAGTAAAAATTCTGCCCTCAGGAATTCCCGAGAGCAACGGAGCCGTTATGGGAGCTGCAGCACTTATTCTGAACGAGCTTAAGTAATACGATTACTGAAGGAAACTTTTTGTTTAGAAAAGATTTTATCTAAATTTGGTTCAGTTTACCATGGAGTAAGATGAACCTGCCTGTTAAGACTTTAGAAGTCAGTGAGATTGAATTCAGTCCGGAATACCCCGGACTGGATGAAATTTCAGGAAAGCTTGATGAACTGGAATCTGCAAATCAGGTTGATGTTTTAAACTGGAAAAACTTTGACTATAAGCCGGATGTAAATTTTAAATTAGCATATACCCGGCAAGAATTGCTTCTGAAGTACTATGTGACAGAAAAATGGTTCAAGGCCGAAAAGAGCGGAACAAACCAGGAGGTGTACGAGGATTCGTGTGTCGAATTTTTTGTTTCTCCTACGAATGACGGAATTTATTATAACCTCGAGTTCAATGCGATCGGAGCATGCCTTATGGGATCGGGTACCGGCAGGGAGAACAGAAAAAGAACTGACCCGGAAATTATCGCCGCTATAAGGCGCAAAGGATCTGCCGGAGATGAGGTAATAAGCGAAAAGACCGGTGAATTTTCCTGGGCAATAACTTTAGCAATCCCGTTCAGTGTTTTCTATCACCATAAGTTAAGGAAGCTGAATGGATTGACTTTCAGGGCTAATTTCTACAAATGCGGTGACAGGCTTTCTGTACCACATTATCTGACATGGAGCCCTGTCGGAACAATGAAGCCCGATTTCCACAGGCCTGAATACTTCGGGTTTCTGAGATTTGTCTGAATAAAAATCGTAAATATGCTATTTTAATAAAACTCATTTCAATGAATTTAAATGAAGAAAAGTACAGCCGGTTTGCCCTGATACGGGAGATGCTTGAAACACCCGACATTATCCGTTTGTTTGATCCCTCGGTTTCAGAACGTTTTATAAAGAGGATCAGATCAAAAAAGGGATTATTCCTGACCGGGGAGGGAAGCAGCAGGCTGTTCCCCGCTAAAAGAGCCATTTCATCATCTCTTAAGAAAGAGTATCTGATGCCTGTTATAACCGAGGGATGTACTCAGGCCCGGGAATATAACCTTGATGATTATGCTGTGTTCCTGGCATCAAATTCAGGTCAGACAAAGGAAGTTATCAGGCTGATAAATGTTTTAAAAGAGCGGAACCACAATTCAATTTTTGGTTTGACAGCAAACAGAAACACGAAGCTGGAGGAGGTTGCAAATGACACGCATGTTCTTTCATGCGGAAAAGAAAATGCAGTTGCTGCAACAAAATCGGTGTTTGAACAGGGCCTCTTTTATGATTCGCTGCTGCGGAATCTCAGAAATGAAAAAATGGAAGGACTGAAAAAGCTGGCTCAGCTGACAGAACAGGTCCTTAATTCTTCCATTGATAAAAAAGTGACTGAACTTATAAGCAAGGCCGGTATTGTTTATTTCGCAGGCCGTGATAATGGTGTAGCGGCAGAACTGGCATTGAAAACAAATGAGATAACCCGTCAAAGATCGGCATTTTATGAAGGGACTATTGCACTTCACGGTATTGAGGAGATAATGAATAAAGATGAAGTTCTGATATGGATAGATCCGTTTGACGTGGATCAGGACAAATTCCTGGAATGCATTGTCAAAGGAGTTGGCGTTCATGTGATCGCAGTTTCATCTAAGCCGACCGTGTTTCCGACAATTATTATTCCTGATGGCGGCGAATATGCCGAATATCTGCAGCTTGCAGCAGGATGGAATATTCTTGTCGAGACCGGGGTTGCACTTGGTATAGATCTGGATCATCCTAAAAGAGCACGAAAGGTTGGAAATGAATATGTACCCGAGCAATAATTTAACTATGGCAACCCGGCAATTGGTAGTAGGAATCGACATAGGCGGCACGAATACTGTTTTTGGTCTGGTCGACAGGGAGGGCAATATCCTTGCCGAGGACAGATTAAAGACTTCTCATTATGAAGATTTTGAAGTGTTTGTTGCGGCCCTTTATGAAAAGATAATGGTTACGCGGAATAAAATTGAAAGTGATATCCAGTTACTTGGATTTGGCATAGGCGCCCCGATGGGAAATATTAACAAGGGGACCATTGAATATCCGGCAAATCTGCCCTGGAAGGGGATAATGCCGCTTGCCGATCTTTTCAAACGCCATACCGACCTTCCTGTAATTGTAACCAATGATGGTAATGCTGCAGCCGTAGGAGAAATGATTTACGGTGGCGCCAAAGGCATGAAAAACTTTGTTGTAATCACCCTGGGAACCGGACTGGGAAGCGGATTTGTTATCGACGGAAAGCTGGTCTATGGGCATGATGGCTTTGCCGGAGAGCTTGGACACACAGCTGTTCGTCCCGAACCAGGGAACCGCGAATGCGGTTGTGGAAAAAAAGGTTGTCTTGAAACATATGTTTCAGCCACCGGACTGAAACGCACAATGTTTAAAATAATGGCCGACAGCATCATTCCGAGTGAGTTGAGAAAATATGGTTTTGATGAGCTTGATGCTGAAGTTATCCATCAGGCTGCAAAACGCGGTGATGTGCTTGCAAAGAGGGCTTTTGAACATACAGGCAAAANGCTTGGATACATGCTTGCAAATGTTGTGGCACATACAAACCCGGAGGC
>JGI20214J51088_10003105_pt1 | contig 10981 bp, 9 predicted proteins | sample WetSurMetagenome_FD_51088 | JGI IMG/M metagenome (IMG submission 51088)
GGGCAAATAGTACGATAAAAACAGAAGTTAGTAGTCCAAACCCAAATACAATACCTGCGATGAAATAATTGCCTTTTGCATAAAAGTATAGACTCATAATACCTAATGATGGGACTAAAACAATATATTCGACCTGGGAGGAAAACCTGAATATCCCACTAGCAATTGAATAAATAATAACAGTAATTATTGCCTGATTTGCGTTATTAAACTTTTTAAGGACAATTTGATATAATGCGACTGAAGCGGCGGCACTGAAAACTGCGAGCATTATTTCAATTGATGTAACCGCACTTAGACTCAGCAATTTTGAAAATAATAAATAAAAGATAACACCAAAAAGATGAAATGAAAAATGTGAACTACGGCTCCATATATTCATGCTTACAATCTGGTCAATATTGGTGACAGAATCATTTGTGATCATAACTCCATAACCAAACAGAATGTATAGTGTTGTTAATATTAGGAATATTAATAAGGGTGTTTTTTTCATCTTTCAAGCCCTGTGATAGATGTTTCGATTATCTTTAATTTTGCTATTGGATAATGATTTACTATTATATAAAAACTAACGTTCATCAAAAGAAAAACTATGGTAATTAAAATTGATAGAGCAATCGAAACGGAGCTTGCGAAATAATAAATTAATGTAATCAGAATTAAGTCTATTACTATAAATCTTTTTAAAGACAACAATGCAAAAAAAGATTTATAAGATAGCTTAAGCAATCTGATAAAATTGTATTTACTCTCACCAAATTCACGCTCGGGAGCTGCATACTCTATGTAGCAGTTTTTAATTCCATCATCTGTTCTAAAATTTGTCTTGAATATATGCCACCAGTTTTTATTTTTGAGAAATTTTTCTTTAGTAGATTTATCCATTAACCGGAACATTACATTCTGTTTAAAGAAATTTACACCAACAATCATATAATAAAATAGATTGTATGCATAACTCATAAAAGTCCTATAAAATTTCTTACGTTTATAAACATTTCGGTGACCCTGCACTAGATTATTACCTTCAAGATATAATTTAATCATCTCTATTGCTGCTTCAATTGGATGACCGCCATCTACATCCATTGTTATAACCGCATCTGCTCTAGAAACAGTCAATCCATAAGTAAGTGCTGCGTACTGTCCATATTTGTTCTCAAAAGAGATATAATTAACGTTATTAAAATTTTTAGACATGCTTTTTAATAATTCAACTGTTCGGTCGCTGCTTCCATCCTCCAGAAAAATAAAATTGATATTAACATTTCTTGGAGCAAGTCCAGTCATACTTTCAACAAATTCAGTAACATTTTTTTCTTCATTCCTAACTGCAACTAAAATATCAATTGACTTCATTTAAACCTTCAGATTTTGCTTCATTAGTTATACGACTAATGCCTTTAACTGAAAAACCTTCAAAGTAAATAGAAACAAATCCTAAGATAACACTAATAACCATGACGGGAATCTGATAGTAAAAAGAAAATGCGACGGCTTGGGTTTTATCCATACCTAGAATACCAAAGGCTAAAACACATGCAAACTGATGGACACCAATATTTCCTGGTGTTGAAGGTAGAATGAATGAGACTCCCAGAAAAATCAAGCTTAAGATGGAAGCATCCCAACTGAGATAATTACTTAATCTTTCAATAATGATAAATCCAGCAAAAACATATAAAAACCATACTAAAGCAGTTGTGGTCATTAAATATAACAGTTGTCTAATTTTTAGATAATTTTGAAGATAATGAAAGACAGATCTAATTTTATTTCTGATAAAATTAACTGTTTTAAATTTTGAGATACTTTCCAGTTTTAGATCAATAAAATCCTTTTTCTTAAACATTAACAATACTATTAAAGAAACAATAAATAAGATGCTTATAAAAATAGCTCCCCCTATAAGAATATTCTCAGGTATATCATATCTGAGCAAAGCAATAATAAAAAGAACTGATAATCCAATGAGATCAAGAATTCTCTCAATAATCGCTGAGGTAAGTACTTTTGTTTTACTATAATTTTTCTTTTCTGCCAAGAGATAAGATTTTATTATGTCCCCCAGACGAGCTGGTAAAAAATTATTCGCAAAGTAACCTATGTTTGTGTAATGAAATGTTGTAACAAAGTTATTTGCTGGGAAAATATCAAGAAGCTTGTTCCAACGGAGGGCAATAATTATCCTTAATACTACATTAACAACTATGACATATAACAGAATGTCGATATTATCAAAAGTGAAATAATGTAAGAATTTATCAAGATCAATATCTTTTATCGCGAGATATAGCAAAGCGACAGAAATAATTGCCCCTATATAAAATTTATTTTTATTAAAAAATCTTTTCAATTCTTTTCTAATCTATCGCATTAAAGTGATTTATTATGAATTAGCTTAAGTGATATTAATGTGCTTTCAAGCGCTTTTCTCTGAATCCTTTAGTTGGGTTTTTCAAATTAATATATACTAATAGAATCCAATTTGAGCAAATATCAAGCCGATCGAATTACCTCAGCAATCATTCATTTTTTTAATTATTCTTGCTTTTTAACTACCTTAAGAAAATCTTGTATTGAAATGAAACGGAATTTATCTGTTGAAACATATTTTTCTAAAGTCTTAAGAGTATGTTGGTTTAATAATTTAGGATGAATAATCATCGTAGAATAATTAGGAACCTTATTAATTATATAGTCCAAACGCTCTTTGAAATTACTATCGGTAGTCAGCTGATTAATTCTTGGATTAAAATATTTATATATTTTCTTAAAATAAGATATTCTATTTGATTTGTGAAATTCATTTGTTCCAACACCTATGCGTTCATTTTCAAGAGTTGGGTATTTTATTCGTCTAAATAGTTTAAAAAGTATATTTATTAGTNCTGGAATCCTNACTGTAGTTATCGGCACTTCTAAAAAACTTCCATTGTCTAATAGAGTTTTAGGCGTCAACTCGAAATTATATTGCGTTTTATTTGGATAAGAACGAAAATTAAATGAAAAATCCCCATGATCATTAAATGAATTAAGACATACGGAGCTATCAATTTTTATTTCATTTATTAAAAGGGCTTCCTTTATTTTTGCAAATGGTTCAATCAAATAACCGCCAGCCCTGAAAGTATTAACTTTATACTCTGGATTTACTTCCTTGATTAACTTTTCCATTAACCTTTTTGAGAATGTGACACATCCAATTATAGTATTTATATCGTTGGGATTATTTTCATCTGATAAATTATGTAGTTTAAATCGTTTATAATCGAAATTCCATTTGCCGCTTTCATATTCTGCATCCAGCCAATGTGGATGCAGATGTAATTGAATATCGTGACTCCTGCTTGCTAAATTTAGAATCTGTTCCTCAATTAAATTTCTGTCTTGTCTAAGTTCCGAGTAGCTTTTTTCTAGTTCTAACAAGCGGTAGTAATGTAAAATGTCCCAAAATACAGTCATCCTANAATTATTCTTTTCAAGAATTGATGCAAGTTTTTTAGTTGGCTCAATCATACAGTTTTTGACAGTTCCAGTTTTTTCGCCAAGAAATAATTCGTAATCAATAGTTAAAATAATCTTTTTCACATTTCTACTCTAATCAAATAATTTATTTGCTAACCCTTTTTTACGTAACAATCCATCTAATATTCCTGAATAGTAAAATTTCAATATTTTTATATTCCCCATTCGTCGGATAGCCCATCTTATTTTTAAAGGCACAATTATTATCTCTTTAATTAATGAAAAAATAAGATTTGTAATTAAACGATACTTAAAAAAATACAAATATTTGTTTCTCATGATATAATAATACATGAGATTATTTCCTTTTCTATTGCTTTTATTAAAATCATGATAATGTCTGACTATCGCGTCTCGTAAACATAGGTATTTATAACCCGCTTTATTAATTCGATAAGCGAAATCAAGCTCATCGTTGTACATAAAATAATCTTCCTCAAAAAGGCCGGTAGTTGTTAATACACTGCTCCTAACCATCATTGCTCCACCAAGCATGTAATCAACACAATTCTCTTGTGGAATTTCGTTAGATAATTTTTTTCCGGCAAAGAAAATATCCTTCTTTTGTGTTCTAAAATTCACTTTCATACCATAACTCTGTATAAAATTACCAGGATTATCGCGATCTAGAACAATTGGTCCAATGACACCAATTTTTTCATCCGAAATAATTCTATGAGTTAGAATATGGAGACATTCTCGTTCCAATTGCATATCAGGATTTAAGATAAATATAAGATCGCAGCCATCATCAATTGCTTTTTGTATGCCAATATTATTACCCTTTGCAAACCCATTATTCATTTTAGAGGCAATAATGTTTATTAGTAGTTTAGACAGATATTTATGAACTATATTTAAAGTTTTATCACTGGAATTATTGTCAACTATGTAAACGACCAAATCATCATAATGTTGAAGAATAATTGATTCTAAAGGTCTGGCGATATCTTTTTGACTGTTAAAAGTAACTATTATTATTCCAATTTTCATAAAAATTTAATAACGATTTATATTTATACTTTATTTAATTATTCAAGAACTAGATTAAATTATTTTCGATCAAGAAAGAATATGTATACTTCGCTTGTAAGAGTTCAAATCTAATTACAACTGAGGTTTTTTTAAAATTATGAGATTCGATTAATTAAAATTTATTTTTTTCTTCAGTTCGAGTCTTAAACTTACCTCATCTTTTGATCCCATATTTTTTATTAAATCCCAGTTTTTACCGAGTAATATTTTGGCTTTGATAAAATATTTGCTGCCTGTAGTTAAGCCGTATCTTGGTATGGAAAAAGGATTATCGGCTAATTTGAAATCTTGTTTTTCAACAGAAAATGCCAAACTACAATTATTATTTTTTAATATTTCAATTTCTCTAACAAAAAAATCTATATTCGGTGTCCCGTTTGGATAGGCGAAATATTTAACTTTATGTTCTAAAATATTTTCCAATCCTCTGATTGAATCCACTATTTCTTGTTTAGTGGTTTCGTCAGTTTCATTTGCTAATATTGGATGATTCATTGTATGCGCTCCAATAGTAACCAATCCCGATCTGTCTATTTCCTTTAATTGATCAATTGACATATTTTGATTTTCTATTGGTTGCAAATTATATATTGACTTATATCTCCCAATCAGCGCCCATATTTGACTAATTTTTAGATTTTTGAGTATTACAAAAATCGAATATGGTTGAAGTATTGATAAATCAATTTTATAATCCTCTGAAATAATTCTTTTCATCTTATCGGGATCAATTACTCTTATTTCTTGAAACCAAAAATTTGATAGATCAGAACATATCTTAGGAGAGACAAAGAGTGTTGCCGGTATGTTCATTTTTTTTAACACCGGATAAATGATATTATAAAAAGTTTTATCACCATCATCAACGGTTAAATGGCATGAATTTTTTAGGATTTTTCCATTATAATAAAAATTTTCTATCTCCTTTATACTAACTAAATTAAATTTATTGTTTAAAATATTTAATGTTTTTTCAAACCACACTATGCTCCTAACATCATGAAAATTTATAACTTTATTCATATTTCATTACTTTGAGTTAGTATATTAATAAACATCTGTAATCTGCAAATTTGTTAAATGTGGAGTGTTTGTGAGATGAAATATTTTCATAACTCTCCATGAAAATAGTATACATCATTCGTTTTAGTTAACATATTTGTTTGAAGCTCTTTCAAATAAATCTACATAATATCCTGCCATTTTTTCAATCGTGTGATTTTCACGAACATATGAATAGGCATAAGTAGCAAGTTGTTCTCTTAAATCCTTGTTCAAATAAAGAGTTTCGATCGCATCTATTAAATTATTTACCTCTAGGTCGATCAGGATACCATTATTTTCATTTATAAACATCCGCGTATCGCCAACATCAGTCGCAATAATTGCATTACCACAGCCCATTGCTTCAAGTACACTTTGAGATGGATAATTATTTGTTGCTTGTATTGAGACAAATATCGATGTATCAGCCAATATTTCCGTTGGATAAGGATGAAAGCCATGAAATTTAATATTAGCTAAACAGGAACTATGTACTTTATTATTAATTTCTTGTGATAATCTTCCTTCTCCCATAATATGAAAGATAATATCAGGATATTTTTTTGATAATCTGATTGCTGCTTCTAAAAATATATCTGGATTTTTATTTACTTCTAATCTTCCAGCAAACGCGACCTGAAAAATGCTTTTATCTCCCATCCTACATTTTGAATAATCCGTAAATGAGCAGGGAGTAATTGAAACTGATTTTTCCTTTATATTCAAACCTCTTTCTTTAACACCTTCTAAAATAAACGGACTAAGAAAGTCGACAAAATCACTATTCTCTAAAGCATAATTGAAAGAACTGAATTTTCTGTACCAGTACTTTTTTTCGTTAGACATAATTTCACGAAACCAGCTATCCATAGAACAAAATATAACCCCCTTATTACGCTTCTTTTTCAATAGATAAAAATAGAGAGGTATAATTCCATTATAAATTCCCAAAAAACACTTTATTTTTTTTTCACTACTTATTTTTTCGATTTCTTTAAAGTAATTCTTTTGAGATTTAAAATTTTTTATAAATCTATAGACCTGTTTCGTAAAACCTGGATGATTTATTTTATATGTTTTTGATTTGCTTACTGAGATAGTATTAAAATTAATTGTTGTGGATTTTAATCCAATGGGGATTAAATTTTCTATTGGATATTCGGGAAATAATTCAAGAACCTTATTATATAAATTCCAAGTGATTATAAAATAATATTTCCCAGGATATTTAGATGACAAATGTTTAAATAATAAGGTAAACCTTTTTTCAGCACCCCCAAAAATTCCATTTGTCAATAAAACCAATGCGTAATTATTCATTTTATTTATAATAATTTGTTAACTTTTTTGATTAACTAATATCTAATAGACTTATTTAAAGAAAACCTATACATTTAAATTAAATTTTTGTTACTCTGGAATAATGTATTCAAAAATATTTTCTGATGCAGAGCAAAACCAAGCCCAATAAAAAACGAAAAATAACTGAATCGCGAACCTGTAAAATGTGAGCCTAGATTATATATATTTATAGTAAACATGGTCGCAAAAGTCAATAATATATATATAGAAAATATTATTGTCATCGGGTCTTGTAAATAATCAGTTAGCTTTATTCTTAATAATTTTATTAGCTTAATAAACAGCTTACCTATAAAAAAGTAAAGGGGAAGCATTAAAACCGCACCTATGATTCCAAAGCCAAATAATAAATAGTATATGGGAACTTCACCTGCGGCATCAGCAGCACGAGAATAATTAGATCCTCGATTTGAATATGCATATCCAGGTCCCCAGTATAAATATGAATATCCCGTACCCAATAATAAATTATTACTGATGTACTCTTTTGTAATCTCTAAGTCACCTTTACCTGAAACCCTGTACTCACTATTTCCTTCGGAATCCACTCCTGTAGTGATAAGTAAAAAAGTATTTTCAGCAGTTTTTCCCATATAACCGATATAATCTGGAAACGTAAAAGATAAAACTAAAATAACTAGAATTGCTGGCGGTAAAAGTTTGAGTAATGAAGAAAGTTTTCCCACTTTAAATAAATAGGCTATAATTATAGAAATTATAATCAATGAACCCAAAATATCTATTTGTGTTCTTCTTGTAAGTGTTATTATTTGAGTAATTAAAAATATTATGCTAGCATAATATAACCAGTATTTATATTTTATATTTAGATTTACTTTCTTTGATATGATATAAACTATTATAGAAAGTGGAAAAACCATATCAAATAATCCATAGCTAAGCATGCTAATTCTTGTCATCTCCGTCCCCTCTCTCTGTATTTTCCAAACATACACTAATTCAATGCCAGTGAATAATGTTATCATATAGAGAGTTAAACATACTATGCCAAAGAAAAGAGTCACTGAGTAAAAGTAATTTAAACCACGTAAAGTGAATATATAAGCTGATATTAAAATGATAAAACCATGCATGTATGTTCTGTTCTTGAGTAAAAAAGTCGGATAATCAAAATCGTTATGAATATAGGGGGCCACACCACCAAAAACTATAAAATAATAAGCAGAAAAAATTGTAAGAAATAAAAAAAAATTTAAAAGTAGACTATCTGCAAAAATTACTTTCCAGTTAATCTTTGCAGAGACCATACAAAGGATAATTCCAACAATAAGAACGTCACTTACATTTAAGGGTCCAACTAATTTCCCATCCCGAAATCCACTTATATAACCGCCTGGATCAAAATAAAGATTAAGAAATATCCAAAACCATATTTCTGGTTTATTACGAATAATAAGGATAAAAGCAAATATTAAAACTAATCCAACTAACGATATCACTAATAAGTTTAACATTCTTAATCGGTTATTTCCTTATTAAAAGGTTCTTAATTTGAGTAAGATTAATAAATCCAAATAAAAATGGAAGTGCCAGTCCAAAGGAAAGAATTGCAATTTTTAAATAAATTGGGAAATAGAATATCTCTTTTATTTCGAATAGAGGTACAATAGTAGCTATTATTAAAAATATTGCAAAAAGAATAATTAATTTTACAACATCATATTTAGCTGGAAAGTACTTTTGGGCAATAATGTATGTTAAAGTCAAGTTAATAATATAGGAGATTATTGTAGTTATAGCGGCTCCATAATAACTAAGTAGTGGAACAAATATAAAGTTCAAACCAAAGTTTACTAATCCTGATAATACTAAAATATATGTAAAGTAAATAGTTTTTTCACTTATAGTGATACCTACCCCAATTATCTCGATAAGCTGGGCAATTATTGCAGAGAATAAAAGCAATGGGATAACAATTATGCCTGGTAAGTATGCTTGAGTGGTAACTGTTTCAACAATTTCATAAGCGAATACCGATAAAAACAAAGATATAATACAACCTGAAATGATATAATATTTAACTAATCCAGATATAGCTTTTTTACTTTCGGCTTTTTCTGAATCTTCTTTATTGTAAATTTCATAAAAGAGTACCCCCCAACTCATTTGTACGGCCGTATTAATTAAACCCAAAGGTTGTGAAAAAGTTGAACCGATTGAATAGTAACCAATATCTTCTAAATTTTTATAATATAACAAAAAATATCTGTCTGATACTTGATAAATCCACACAGCAAGACCTCCAAGCACTAAAGGGAAACCATACTTCAATAATTTTTTAGCCCAGGCAAAGCTGAATTGATAAGTGTATTTGTTTCTGGTGTAAAATAAAAAGGAAAATACTACAACAACTAAACTGCTTAAAAAACTTGCTAACTGTGCTCCAAATACACCCCATTTAAGGTTTACTACTAAAGCAACACCTGCACCAATATTAACTATTGCTCTAAGTATTGTTAATATGTTATACTTCCAAGGCTTGCGGTTAAATCTGTAAATTAACTCTTGTTCGCTGGTTATTACATTTAAAGGTAAAAGCAGGCAAGAGATCAGAACTACGTTTGTATAATTATCAGATTTAAATAAAAACTGAGAAATATCAGATGCAAAAAAAGAAAGCACAACAGCAGGGATTATTGTGGCAAGTCTAAGAACAAAAACAGTAAATAAAATCTTTCCTTTTTCTTTTTCTTCTTTTGGCTGGAAATAATAAAAGCTTGAAGCAGAATCCAGCCCCATATTTAAGATAACCGCTATAAAAAAAATGAAAGTCCCTAATGAGTCTAAAATACCATAATCTGTAGGAGTTAAAGCTCTGGTATAAAATGGCAGAAGTAAAAAACCTAAAAATTTCTTAATCCCTTTTCCAAGTCCGTAAGCAATCGTATCTTTGGAAAAATTTTTAATAAAAGACAATTACTGGTTCTCCTTAAATACTTTCAACATTTTTTTTGCAATCTTTTTAGGTGAATGGTATTCAAGTGCGTACTTACGTGAATCCTCCCCCCGTTTAATGAGTTGAGAAGAATTCTGCAATATGTTCTCAAGAACTTTCTCCAAATTATCAGGATTAGCATTGAAGATCGGGCAATCATTTCCGACTTTATTCCATATATCATCTCTAATATAGCAGACAACAGGCTTGCTAAGTAACATAGCCTCGACAGTGAGAATGCCATAAAAACCAACAAGCATCTGATCAATAACTAAATCACACTTCAAAATTTCTTCGATTAATTCATCCTTGGAAAGATTTTGAAGCTTGATAAATTCGAACTCGTACCTATTTTTCAAATTGTTAATGGCAGAATATATTTGTTTAGAGCCTTTATATTCCTCATTCGAAGGTGCATGCGCGATTCTAAGAGATTTTCTGGTTGCAACGCTATGAATTATTGTTTTTACTCCACCTATGTCTTCAACTGGAAAATAATATGTTATGTATTTCTCATCAAAATAACCCCCACATTCATCCGGACTGAAAATAATATCAAAATTCTGATTTATGGCTTCAAGCATCCTATATTTATCTGGAAACTTACAACCGACGAGCTTTTGATATGCTTCGGAACAATCACTGCAGGGATTCCATTTATATTGTATAACAATATCGGGTACACGTACATCACATCCTGCAAAAATTACTGATACTTTCTTCCCCATTTTTTTTAGCAACTTTATATCCTTGAAATTAGATAAAAGAGAACCACCCTGAAGAAAAATAAAATAATCGTAACGCAGTAAAAGCTTAATTATTAATATTATTACTTGTAAATAATTCACTAAAGAATTATCAGAATATATAATTCGCTTAACTTTTCCACTTGAGTCTTTTGGGTAGTCGTACTTATGCTGTAACTTTTCATTCGAATAAAAATCTGCTGTAAGACCCAATTCTTCGAATCCGGATTTTAAGCTAAGTGCGACATTTGCGATGTTATTAAGACCGATAAAAACTTTCTTAGGCATATATATTTATTTTTTCTAC
>JGI20214J51088_10003107_pt1 | contig 10980 bp, 11 predicted proteins | sample WetSurMetagenome_FD_51088 | JGI IMG/M metagenome (IMG submission 51088)
ACATTCTGAAGGAAGGCAAGGTCGTCGACAATGTTTGCAAGCTCCCTCCTGAGGTAGCCATCTTCGTCGATGTTGCCGATGATATATTCTCCGAGTATTTTCTGCTTGTCGGTGAGGTCGCGTAGACCAAGCTGCGACTCGAGATGCTCCTGGAATGAAGAAGCTCCGGCAAAAGGAATCTCGCCANGTTTTTCGTCGTCGGGGCTCAGGTTATTTGTCTGAAGCTTATAATCGGGAATATCGTCGTCGTCGATGTAATCGTCTATGGTGAATTCGTCCTTATCCTTGTCCTTTTCCTCAAATTCGCCATCTTCTTCTCCTTCATTTTCGGCTTCGCCGGGAAGTGGCTCTTCCTCATCAGGACCCTCCTCGAGGGCAGGATTCTCCTCAAGCTCTTTTTTAATACGCTGTTCCATCTGCAGCATGGGAACCTCCAGCAGCTTGATCATCTGGATCTGCTGAGGAGAAAGCTTCTGAAGCAATTTCTGCTGTAACCTCTGCTTTAACATCCCTGCTGCAAAAATAGTTTATAATCTGATCCTAGAACTCAGCGTTTTTCGGAGTGCGGGGGAATGGAATCACGTCGCGTATGTTCTGCATGCCGGTAACGAAAAGAATCATCCTTTCGAATCCCAGTCCGAAGCCGCTGTGTGGAGCAGAGCCGAATTTTCTTGTTTCAAGGTACCACCACAGGTCTTTGTCGGGAAGGTTCAGTTCTTTTATCCTGGCAAGCAGCTTTTCGTAGCTCTCTTCCCTCTGTGAACCACCTATGATCTCGCCGATGCCGGGGAAGAGCACGTCCATGGCCCTGACTGTTTTGCCATCTTCGTTCTGCTTCATGTAGAAAGCTTTTATTGCCTTTGGGTAGTCGGTAAGTATGACAGGTCTTTTGAAATGTTCCTCAACGAGGTATCTTTCGTGTTCGGCCTGGAGGTCGCTGCCCCATGAAACGTTGTATTCCCATTTCCTGCCCGAAGCTGTGAGGATATCCATGGCTTCCGTATATGTGATCCTTACAAAGTCGTTATTGAGAACGAAGTTCAGTCTTTCGAGGAGACCCTTGTCGATCATGCTGTTGAGGAATTCGAGGTCCTCCCTGCAGTTTTCGAGGGCGTACCTGATAAGGTATTTCACGAAATCTTCTGCGAGATCCATGTTATCGGTAAGGTCGTAGAAGGCCATCTCCGGCTCTATCATCCAGAATTCTGCAAGATGGCGCGGTGTGTTCGAGTTCTCAGCCCTGAATGTGGGACCGAAGGTATATATCTCCCCAAGTGCCAGAGCTCCGAGTTCCCCTTCAAGCTGTCCTGATACCGTAAGGTTGGCCGGTTTGCCGAAGAAATCGCTGCTGTGGTCTGCTTCACCTTCGGGAGTTTTTGGAATATTCTTCAGGTCGAGTGTTGTGACGTGGAACATCTCGCCTGCACCCTCGGCATCGCTACCGGTTATGATCGGTGTGTGGAGGTAATAGAAGCCCCTGTCGTTATAGTATTTGTGAATTGCAAATGCAATGGCATGCCTTATGCGGAATACCGCGCTGAAGGTATTTGTACGGGGACGCAGGTGTGCAATCTCGCGGAGAAACTCCATCGAGTGACCCTTCTTCTGGAGAGGGTAGGACTCGGCATCGCATTTGCCAAGTATCTCTATTGCTGATGCGATTATCTCGACATGCTGTCCCTGTCCCTGCGATTCAACCAGTTTGCCGGTTACTGAGAGGCAGGCTCCTGTTGTGACATCTTTCATGAATGATTCGTCGAATGCAGCGGCTTCTGCCACCACCTGGATATTGTTAATTGTTGATCCGTCATTTAAGGCAACGAAAGAAATATTCTTGTTTCCCCTTTTTGTTCTGACCCATCCTTTAACAACAACCTCTGTCCCGACAGCCGGGGAGGCTAGCAATGATTTGATTTTAATTCTTTTCATTATAGTATCTGAAAAATTCGAAAGCAAAAATAGTAATTATATGGCACAATTTTTGTGCAAAGCGCGATTTTTAGGCAGGGGGTTATCTCTCAGACCCCAGTTAATCCCGGGCTTATTAGGGAGATGGTCCCACTTTTACTTCCCCCTTTTGTAATAATTGCCGCCAAAGCAAGTTTATATTTATGGCAGAGGCATTTACTTCGATTTGATTTTTGACAAAATCTGAGTAAATTTGATTGCATTTTGAAATACGATTATTATGGATGAAAAGCAGAAACTGGTAGTTGTACCGTGGGATTTCACACATGTTGCAGAACATGCGCTTGCCCATGCAGTAAAGATTTGCAGAATGGTGAAGAACGATATTTGCCTTCTTCATATCGTCGACCCTAAGATCACCCCCCAGGCAGCTGGCGAAAAACAGGTTCTCCTGAAAAAGGTGGCCGACGACAATGCTGCAAAATATAACATCAACATTGAAGCTGTTATACAAAAGGGGAGCATATTCACGGCGATAGCCGATTTTGTAAACCAAAAGGATGTTCCTGAAGAGAAAAAGAGGACGGTAAACATCGTTGTAATGGGTACGCACGGCATGAAGGGAATGCAGAAGCTTACCGGAAGCTGGGCCCTCAAGGTTATCGTCAAGTCGAAGGTTCCTTTCATAGTGGTTCAGGATCCGCCTGCCGACCAGGAACGCTATCACAACATTGTCTTCCCTGTCGACTTTAAGAAGGAAAACAAGGAGAAGATACAGATGGCTATCTATATGGGAAAATACTTCGAGTCGAAGATCCATCTGCTGGTTACCGTATCTACCGACCCGAACCTTATCAAAAAGACAAAGATCAACCTCAATTTTGCGATAAAATACTTTATCCAGAACAATATTGAGTACGAAATCCACGAGGTACCAAAAGGCAATTTTGCAGAACAGACAATTGAGTTTTCGCAGAAGATCAATGCCGACCTTATCGTTATCGTCACCACGAAGAACATCACGTTTGCCGATTATATGGTAGGAGCCTCCGAGCAGTATATCATTGCCAACAGCTCGAAGATACCGGTATGCTGCGTCAACCCGAAATCGACTTTTGCAAACACGGCCCAGTTTATGGGCGGGTGGGGATCATAAAAAATGCCGCCGGCACTACCGGCAGCATTTCAGCTATAGAAACATATATGTCAGGCGGCCAGTGGCTGCCTGATTTTTTTTACTTCTTCGGCTCGTTGCCCTTAGCCAGGGATACAAGTCCTCCGATAACTCCCAGGTTCATCGAGTCGAGCGCTGAGCTCGGGACAATAACCATAGAGCCTTTTTCCTTGAGTCCTTCATAGAGCATGTTCATACCGCGGAGATGAAGGGCGATGGGATTGTCGGCATACTCGAGACTTGCCTTGGCAAATTTCTCTGCTATTTCGGTTTCTGCCGTTCCGAGGATAACCCTTGCCTTTCTCTCTCTCTCGGCCTGAGCCTGCTTGCTCATGGCATCGGCCAGCGCCTGCGGGATGATGATGTCGCGGATACCAACGGTCTGGCAGGTTATTCCCCAGGGGTTTGTATTGGTATCGAGAGTCTTCTGAAGATCCTCGGCAATCTTTTCNCGGTCCTGCAGCAGGTCGGCAAGCTCGTGCTTCCCGATGATGTCCCTGAGGTCGGTCTGTGCNATGAAGGAGATAGCCCTTGTATAATCCTGAACCTCAAGAGCNGCNTTCTGTACATCCCATACTGTCCAGTAAACCACGGCGTCGACATTTACGGGGACAGTATCCTTGGTCAGAGTCTGCTCGGCCCTGAATTCGGTAACCCTCACACGCTGGTCGATGCAGGTGCTTATCTGGTCGATGATGGGAACGATGAAGAAGATGCCCGGGCCTTTCAGTCCGCTGAATTTACCCATCCTGAGCACCACGGCCTTTTCCCACTGGTCGGCAATTTTAATTGACGAGCCGAGGAGGAGGGTGAAAATGACCATGGCAACAAGAAGGGGAACGCCGATGATCTGGAGGTAATAGAGCCCGAATGAAACTGCAAGCAATACAGCCACTACTGTGATTGCAACCGGGTTTGATACTGAAGATGAATTTGATGTTCTCATTTGTCGGAATGTTTTTTTAGTTCGGTTATGATTTCGTTGATGCTAAAGCCATAGCTGAATGCTATGGTCATGAATTCGTTGCAGATGCTTCCTAGCTTCCTGCTTTTTTCGCTTTCAGGAAGCTTGATGTCTGTCTTGCTGATGAAGGTACCGGTTCCCTGCTGGGTCTCGAGGATGTTCTGGATCTCGAGCTCCTTGTAGGCTTTTGTAACAGTGTTCAGGTTTACGGCAAGCTCTACTGCCAGGGCCCTCACTGTGGGCAGTTGTTCTCCGGCCTGAAGGCTGCCGGAAGCAATCCCGAATCTTATCTGGTCAATTATCTGACGATAAAACGGGGTGCCTGCTTTTGGATCGAGAATAAATTTAATCATAGTAATATATAAATAGTGTACTAATACAATAGTACAATATTACAATGAATTTTAATACAGGTCAAGTAAATTGAGGAATTTATTTTTGCATTGTTCCTTATTGCCTATCTTTGGTTAAGCAATAAGGATGTGTAGTAAGTGTATCCCTAAAATTCATTCCCCCAATGAAAAAATTTGTGCTGTATTCATTTCTGATGCTTTTTTCGGGTCTTTTGATGGGCCAGGATGTGATTACCCTGAGAAACCATTCAAAGCTGAATGTAAAAGTGGTTGAGCGTACTCCCTGGCTGGTAAAGTACAGGTATGCCGGTTCCCCCGACGGGGTTATTGTTTCGGTAAACATTAACCAGGTTGATTCAATACGTTATGCCGGCGGACTCATTGATCCGGCAGGGAGTGTGAATCCAAGAATGCGCAAGCCCTTTGGCATAAGCGTGGGGCTCGGATATGATCCNCGTGAGGAGGTGGCAGAAGGGTACTGGCATCTTACGGCAGACTATTTTGTAACACCCCGGGTTGACCTGGAAATAAATGCCGGGACCAGCGATATTGATCTTGAGGATAATACCCTGTATTTTTCGGCAGGAGCTACTGTGCACCTGAATCGTAATGATTCATCTTCGCCCTTTACGCCATATCTGGGACTGTTGTACGGTGCGTGGGATGAGGTGGAAATTATTCAGGTTCCCATGGGGGTGCGATACTGTGGAAGGCATGGGCTCAGCGTGACACTGAGGGCAGCGCCCACTTTCATGGCACATATTATGCCAATGGTTCCCATCGAACTGAAGCTCGGGTGGAGGTTCTGATCCGGCAGCCCTGATTTTATTTTCCCTTCAATTTCTGTGATCTTAAACTACTGATCATTAATTAGAATGAATCTAAATAATCGGTGTGTTTAATAATATTTGATTTTTCCTTGTCACAAAAGGGGTATTTGTGACATGTATAACAAATATGTCAAGAATAAACGCTGACTGGTAATCACTAAAATACCGGGTATGGACTTTATTCCGTCATCTTATTCGGGATTTACCCTTGAAGGCTACCTCACTAAAGTATCGAACCGTAGCAGGGCTATCTATTGGATAATTATTCTATTTGTCTTTTCAGGTCTTGCGATTCTCCCCATGGTTTATGTTGACGTAACAGTACAGGCCAGAGGTTATTTTCAGTCTGACACAGAAAAGCAATATATCTATGCACCCTTTCAGGGGAAGGTGGTACTTGCTAATGTAAACAATGGTACTTCTGTTAAAGCCGGAGATACCCTGCTTGTTATTGAATCGGAGTCCCTGAAGGCTCAAAGGCGGTCTCTGGGAAAGAATATTACAGCCAACAGCCTTGCCATTAATGATCTTGACAAACTGGTCAGGATTTTACCTGAGGATATCAGATTAACGAAAACCTGCTTTAATACCGAACGCTATTGCTCAGAATATTCCAGGCTGATAAATTCCATTTCGATACAGAAAAACAGATATCAGAAAGCTGAGGCCGATCTTGAACGTAATAAAACTTTACATGATGGCCAGTTTATTTCAGATTCTGAATTTGAAAATGTTCAGTTCACTTATAATACTGAAAAAGAAAATCTGGAGCAGATCTTCAATTCGGAAATAAGCAGGTGGAATACCGATCTTTCAGAAAGGCGAACTCTTTCGGCAACCCTGGATGCAGAATTTGAGGATTGTCTGGAGCAGATGAAAAACAGAATAGTTCTTTCCCCTGTGAACGGAGAGATTATTAGCAGCAGTGAGATTCAGCCGGGCGCCATTGTAAGCGTGAATCAGCTGATTACACAGATTTCACCTGAGGGGAATCTTGTTGCAACCTGTTTTGTTAAGCCCGGAGATGTGGGTTTGGTAAATGAAGGACAGAGTGTATTGCTTCAGGTAGATGCGTTTAATTATAATCAATGGGGATTGCTCAGGGCTGAAATTGCCGACATCTCAGATGATATAATTACTGACAATTCATCAAGTGCGTATTTCAGGGTCACATGCAATCCTGACAGAACATTTCTTTCACTTAAGAACGGGATGTCCGTTTCAGTGAAGAAGGGCATGAGCCTGAATGCAAGAATTATAATAAACCGCCGGTCATTATTCAATTTGCTGTTCGATAAAGTAGATAAATGGATTAACCCGTATTCGAATAAAAAAGTCTAAGATTGAATATAAAAGTTAAACAAAGGGATATCACTGATTGTGGTGCTGCATGCCTTGCCTCAATTGCCGCATGGTATAATTACAGCCTTCCTGTTTCAAGGATCAGGCAGCTGGCCGGAACAGATAAGCTGGGAACCAATGTACTTGGATTAATTGAAGCTTGCGACAAGATGGGCCTTCTNGCAAAAGGGGTAAAAGGAGAGTGGGATAGCCTTTTTAAAATACCAAAACCGGCAATAGCCCACCTGATCGTCAGGGAATCATTTACTCATTATGTTGTAATTCTTAAAACTACTCCAACATATATTGAAATAATGGATCCGCTGGATGGGGACATTCATAAAATCGAACATGAAAAATTCAGAAAGGAATGGACCGGCGTTCTGATACTTATCGCCCCTGGTGAAAGATTCAGGGCAGGAAGAGAAAAAGAATCACTCTCTTCGCGGCTTTGGAATCTGGTAAGGCCAAACAGGAATGTACTGATTCAGACGCTTACCGGCGCTATACTGTTTTCCGTTCTTGGATTGTCAACCTCACTCTTTGTTGGCAAACTCGTCGACAATGTTATTCCGGGTGGGAATATCAACCTGCTGAATCTCCTTGGTATAGCAATGCTGATCATTATATTATTAAGATTCCTTCTAGGGTATTTCCAGTCACTATTTGTTTTGAAAACAGGCCAGAGAATAGATGCATCACTTATACTGGGCTATTACCAGCATTTGCTGAAACTGCCGCTCTCGTTCTTTGATAATATGAGGACGGGAGAAATCATTTCAAGGATAGGTGATGCGGTTAAAATCAGGGTGTTCATTAACGAAGTTTCGATTAACCTCCTTCTCAATATTTTCATTCTTATTGTCTCTTTTATCCTTATGTTCAGCTTCTACTGGAAGCTTGCCTTTATAATGATTGCCATTGTCCCCGTATACTATATTATTTATATTATTTCTAACAAGCTGAACAAGAAAGTACAGCGCAAAGTCATGGAAAAATCAGCCGATCTNGAAGCACAGNTTGTTGAATCATTAAATGCATCAGGCACCATTAAAAGATTTGGTCTGGAAGATTATTCAAATCTTAAGACTGAGACCAGGTTTGTTGAGTTGCTGAAAACCCTGTACAACTCCGGTATGAATTCTATTTTTTCTGCAAGCTCGGTTTCAATCGCCACCCAGCTGATAACCCTGATTGTATTGTGGGCAGGGGCCGGTTATGCGATAAAGAAGGAGATAACACCCGGAGAGATGCTTTCTTTTTATTCAATTGTCGGCTATTATACCGGGCCGGTTTCAAGCATTATCGGATTTAACAGGACTCTTCAGGATGCAAAAATTGCTGCTGACAGGCTTTTTGAAATATTTGACCTTAAGGCGGATGACGACTTGAACAAGATAGATTTAAAGGAAGAAATGGTTAATGACATTTGTTTTGATCATGTAAAATTCAGGTACGGGACCAGGGTCGAAGTATTCAGAGATCTGACACTTCAAATTGAAAAGGGGAAGATTACTGCCATTATAGGGGAGAGTGGTTCGGGTAAAACAACAATTGCATCCATGCTTCATAACCTGTACCCGATTCAGAGCGGCAGAATATCTGTGGGAGGATTTGATCTGCAGCATTTTACAAACAGCTCGCTCAGGAAGGTTATTTCTGTTGTTCCCCAGAGGATTGACTTGTTTTCAGGGAATATCATTGACAATATTGCTGTTGGCGAGCTTTATCCCGATATGAAAAGGATTTTCACAGTTTGTGACAAGCTTGGGATGACCACCTTTATTGAAAGCCTTCCTGACGGTTTCAGGACTTATGTTGGTGAAAACGGAGCTGCACTTTCGGGAGGACAGCGTCAGAGAATTGCCATTGCCAGGGCTCTGTACAGAGACCCGTCGGTTCTCATTCTTGATGAAGCAACTTCCTCCCTCGATTCTGTTGCTGAATCTTTTGTACAGTCTACCCTCAAGTTACTGAGAGATGAGAAGAAAACAGTCATTGTGATAGCCCACAGGCTGTCGACAATTTCAATGGCCGACAATATTATAGTACTCGAAAAGGGGGAAGTTGTTCAAAGAGGATCTTTCAATGAATTATCAAATATGGAGGGCTTCTTCAGGGAAACGTGGATTCATCAGAATATTGAAGTTCAAAGTCAAACAATATAATTATGACATTATGAAAGTATTCGAATATCTTGACCGGATAAACAGGATGCATAAGCTTGTCAAGCATCGTGTTACAGGCACTCCCGAGGAGTTTGCGGATCAACTGGGNGTAAGCCGCACCAGTCTTTACGAACTTATTGATGAGCTTAAATCGAGAGGAGCCCCGATAGTATATTCAAAATCGGTAAAAACCTTCTATTACAGGGAGCCCTTTGAGATATCAGTCAAATGTGACCTGAAGCCGATGACCGGCATGGANGAAAAACAATATTCAGGAGGGCAGATTAATGGNAGAATCCTTTTTTTCCGGACAATAGAGAGTGAAATTAGTAATGTTTCGTTGCAGTGCTAAAACCCCGGGCCAAATAAAACGGGGATAACAAATTACTAATTAATTCTTATTGTTATGGAACTCGAAAAATTTTCTGTCAGGGAACTTACCACCCAGGAACAATTAATGGTCAACGGTGGTGGAAAACTTGGTGAATTCTTTGCTGCAGTGTGGGAAGGAATAAAAGATGTTGGAGAATGGATATGGGAAAACATATCAATTAAAGCAGTGATTCAAATTGGTCCCAATAGTAAAATAGAGGTTGGTCCCAAATAGAAGTATTTTAAACTGGAAGGGCAGTTAAATTCTGTCCTTTCAGTTACAATTTGAATTTTTTTTAATATGATACTTATGAAATGCAGATCAAAAAAAGTTTTTCTGCTTGCCTTCAATCTTGTGCTTATTATTCCGTCAGAGGCTCAAGAGCAAAGGAGGTTTCAACTTTTAGATTCTCAGTTCGAGACTCCTATAATATACGCCTATGTTCGAATACCTAGTAAAAAGTTGGTTGAATTAACTGACAAGGATGGCTTTTTTACCCTGCCCAAGCTTGAAAATGACTCTGTTTTTATATCACATATAGCATATAAACAAAAATCCACCACCTATAATTTAATAAAGAAAAAACCTTTTGTTTATTTAGAAGAATTACCCTTAAAGACAAACCCAATAATAATCAGTGCAAAAGACACAAAAAAAATTGTTGATAATGCAATAGGAAAGAATTATTATTCAATTTCACCTCCCCAATACTTGAAATGTTTCAGAAGGGATAGGATATTGTTTCGTGACACCATTGCAGTTGAAGCCTTTGCAGAAATTACTGTAAAGGTAATCCATTTATTTCCTCCAAGTCAATCTGGTATTATATTAAGTTATCTAAATAATATAATTGTGAATACCAATCCGGTTTTTATAACGAAAAACCTTCCTCCTTTCGATTTGCCTGCGAATTATGCGCCAGTTAATGCATTTATCGTTGAGCCAACAAAAGAACAAGAAAAGACAGTTTATTATACCAAACTTGAAGCAAGAGATTCTTTAATTATAATAGCAGTAAAACCCCGACTCGATTTTAAGCCCAACAAAGAAATATTAGTACAGAATGGAGAAATAGCAATTAATAAACGGACTGGAAAAATTATTAGGATCGATACTAATCTTGGTCCTGAAATGATGGAAATTAGTAGAGATGAAAATTATAGAAAAAAAGGAATAAATCGATATATGTATCACTATTCGTTATCGATGATTTTTGATCAAGCCGGATTAGTTAAAAAGTTTAGCTACGACTTTCGATTTTCTCTATTTAAAAATAGCCCGAATGATTTGTGGGAAATTAAATCTGATTTTATTATTTCAAAATTATCTGCAAAGCCAGACTTTGCAAATACTATTGGTTTATTAAGAAAAGACTCAATATTGGTAAAAATGGTTTCAAATTGTAGACCGGATTTTTTTGATGAAGTTAGCAAAGTATTCACTATTAATAATTCATATTTTGATAATTAGGATAATTATGTTGTTCTGTCCTTTTTTTCAGGACGGAAACGGTCTAATTTTATTGTTAAATTCTTCACATAAATATTGATATTTAACCATTAAAAATCACACAGTATGGAAATTAATAGATTTAATGTAACAGAGCTTTCATCAAAAGAACTTATCGAAATCAATGGTGGAGGCAAAATAGGTGTTGCTTTAAAAGCTGCCTGGGATGCTATTTGTAACGCTGCAGAATGGGTTGTTTATAAAATTGAGGAATGGTATTATAAAATGCGACAAGAATATATCAGATCATTAAACAACGAAGTTAGTTCAGACATTGAGGAGTAAAAGGGCATATTGAACTAGAAGACGATTATAAAAATGCAATTAGCTTGATTTTTTTAAAGCTAAAGAGTGATAAAT
>JGI20214J51088_10003108_pt1 | contig 10977 bp, 8 predicted proteins | sample WetSurMetagenome_FD_51088 | JGI IMG/M metagenome (IMG submission 51088)
TGTTGATACTCATATTGCAAGGATTTGTAAATCATTGAAGCTTACAAAAAGAAAAAATGTAAGCTGGCAGATGGCAGAAGAGATAACTCAAAATCTTAAAAAGTTTGATGCAGAAGATCCTGTAAAATATGATTTTGCTATCTGCCATATTGGAATAAGAAAATTAAAGTTTTAAGTTTAATAACAACAAAGTTTAAATAGAACGAGAATGAAATGAAAAATATCACCGAAGATCGATTTCCGTTAAAGTATTTATTGTATTTCCTGGCAGCCGCAATAGTAATATCTATTGCCGGATACTTGTTTTATACAGACAGAAAAAATGCAATCGAGGATGAACTTTACAGACATGTTGCAACAATAAAGGAAATTAAACTTGCTCAAATAGATAAAGAACAAGAGCAAAGAAAAAAAACAATTTCATCTTTTCTTCTGTTGCCTGAAATTAAAAAGGATTTAAAAACTCTTTTTACACAAAAGCAAACTCCTGCATTACTAAACAATATTTCAATATGGTCTAATGAAATTAAAAGCGACTTCAATTTTGTTAGCATTAACTTCTTTAATAAAAATGCTGATCTTCTTTTTACTACCGACAGTACACTAGATATTTATCAAAATTTTCTTAAATATGAATTAGTTGTCCTTCTTCAGAAAGATTCTTCATCACTTTCAAATCTTTATCTAGGGAATAACAGAAGTCTTATTCAAGCTATAATAACACCTATTAAAAATTCTGGTGAAATTTTAGGTTATATGTGGACTGAAGTTTCGTTTTTTGAATATCTGCATCCGATTATTTCTTATACAAAAAAAGAGACAGGGGAGGTTGAGTATATTTTAATAAAAGAGAAAGGTGATCTTGGATTTATATTAAAGGATGTTTATGAAAAAGATACTTATTCAATTCGTCCGCTCCCGATAAGTAAAAAGGAGAAAACAGAGCTTGAATCATTTATAAAAGGTAAGGAGTTTTTTAAGGATGCAAAATTTAAAGGCTCAAGGATTTATGCTTCAGTTAACAAAATTCCCGGTACTGATTGGATTTTGATTGCAAAAATCAACCAGGAAAAAGTTGCAGAATCGACCAGAAATTCTGCAATTGTCATCTCACTTATTTCATTATTATTAATCATTGTCTCAGCTAGTGTAACTTATGCAATCTGGAAACGCAGTCGTGTCCACTTTTTAACAAGAACGTTCAATCTTAGAAAAGAAAAAGAAGAGCTTACAGAGCGTTATACTTCCCTTACCAAATATGCTAATGATATGATATTGAGCATTGATAAAGATGGAAAAATACTTGAAGCAAATCAAAAAGCATTTGATACCTACGGATACAATACAAATGATTTGTTGAATATGACATTGCTCGATTTAAGTTATGATAAGGATAAAGATGAAGAAATTATTTCGGCTTCTCTTAACTCTAAAGATGGAATATTGTTTGAGACTAATCATAAAAGAAAAAACGGGACTATTTTTCCTGTTGAGATAAGTGCAAAATTTATTCACCAGAGCGGTGAAAATATTCTGTTGGCTATAATACGTGACAATACCGAAAGGAAGAAACTGGAGTTAGATTTGATTTTTGCAAGAGATAAAGCTGAAGAAATGGACCGTCTTAAAACTATTTTCCTTTCAAATATGAGTCACGAGTTAAATACTCCAATGAGCGGTATAATAGGATTCTCAGAATTATTACTTTCAGAAATGGAAGACAAAAACCATCGTGAGATGGCTAAAATAATTTACAAGAGCGGTAAAAGATTAAACGAAACGCTCAACTCAATTCTTGATCTATCAAAGATTGAATCGCAAAAACTTAATTTAAAATTTAGCTCGGTTGATCTTGTTACATTATTGCAGGAGTGCAAGTACGCATTTTCTGATGCAGTAAACAAGAAAGGAATAATGTTTAACGTTTCATTTGATCATCAAAAAATAGTTATAAACTCGGATGGAAGTATTATTCATAAAGTTTTGTGCAACATTATTGATAACTCTGTAAAATACACTAACCAAGGTGAAATAAGTATAACCGTTAGTGATACAATTGAAAGCGCAATCATAAAAGTTAAAGATACAGGTATCGGAATTCCACAAGAAAGTATCGACCAAATATTTGAACCATTTAGACAAGGCAGCGAAGGACTTACCAGAAAGTATGAGGGAATGGGACTTGGATTGACCATCACGAAAAAATTTGTTGAACTGATTGACGGTAAAATAAGTATCGAAAGTGAACAAGGGCTGGGAACAACAATTACTTTAATGTTTCCTAAAAATTAGGTTTAGCTTCAATTCAGTAATAATTTTTAATATTGTAGGATAAAATAAAACCAAAAATATGTTGAGAATGATAAACTTTCTTGCTTAAATTTACCCCACTATTTTAGAGAATGTGTGGCTCTAACCACAATTTTAATTGCTCAGTAACAGGAGAAAAAAAATGGCAGAGCAAAAACGTTTTGTTCCCTTTGTCTCACCAGAAACCAATATGGCGGAATTTACTATTCGTGCACTTCTAATCGGATTAGTACTTGCTGTTGTACTTGGTGCTGCAAACGCTTACTTAGGATTAAAAGCTGGAATGACTATAGCCGCGACTTATCCTGCCGCAGTTATTGGTATGGCTTTAATCAAATTAATGAAAGGTTCGGTATTAGAAGAAAACTTTACCAGAACTGTTGGTTCAATAGGCGAATCAATTGCTGCAGGGGCTATCTTTACATTACCCGCATTTTTTATTGCCGGAATATGGGATCCTTTCTTCACTCCCGGAAATTATATGATCTCAGCGGCAATTATGGTTGCCGGTGGTATCCTTGGAATTATGTTTGTCGCTTTACTCCGAAGAGTGATGGTTGAAGATGTTGAATTACCTTTTCCGGAATCAGTTGCAGCCGCTGAGATTCATAAAGCCGGACAACACGGTGGCGGAGGTTCAAAGTTTTTGTTCAGTGCTATGGGAATCGGCGCTTTGATTCAATCCTTAGGTCAGTTTAAATTATTTGCGATTTCCTGGGATAAACTCATTTCGGTAGGCAAAGGACAATTACTTTTTAGATCTCCTGATATAAGTCCAGCATACATTGGCGTTGGATATATTATTGGTCCGCGTTTAGCTTCACTTAACTTTAGCGGTGGAGTTCTTGCCTGGGGACTATTAACACCAATGATCGCATACTTCAAATATTATAATCAAGAATTGCCTGCAGATTTTGACTGGGCTGCCACAATGATATCAGTTTGGAAAATGTATGTAAGACCGATAGCAATAGGTGGGATGTTGGTTGGTGCAGGTTTTACGCTTTGGAAAATGAGAAAAAATTTGATTACGGGAATATCACGTTCGGTTAGCGATGTTAAAAAAGCTGCATCCGGTGAGCATGTAGAAATCAGAACAGAAAAAGATATTAATTTCAAATGGGTTATGATTGGAATTTTAGGAACTGCAGTTGCTACTTTTTTCATTTATAATTATTTCGCTCAAAATGTTGTTGCTGCATTAGTTGCAACCGTTGTTATGATTGTTGCGGGATTTTTCTTTGCAGCTGTTTCCGGTTATTTGGTTGGAATCATCGGTTCAAGTAATAATCCAATCAGCGGATTAACTTTATCTACGTTGGTTGTTGCTGCAATTCTTATGGTTGCTCTCGGAATGAAAGGAACACAAGGTGTTGCTGCCGTTCTTGGTGTTGCTGCCGTTGTTTGCGTTGCAGCTGCTGTTGCCGGAGAAATGCTGCAGGACTTGAAAGCCGGACATATTCTTGGTGGTACTCCATGGAAAATGCAGCTTGGTGATATTATAGGTGTTGTTGTTTCTGCTTCGATTATGTTCATCCCGCTTTTAATACTTCATGAAGGTGATATTAAAATGGGTGGATCAGGATTTGGCGGCGATAAATTACCTGCACCACAAGCAAGTTTAATGGCAATTCTTTCACAAGGAATTGTTGCTGGTAATATGGAGTGGATTTTAATTTTTGTCGGCATGCTAATGGGTGTTGGTTTTATTATGATGAATGTAAAAAGCCCGATGCTTGTTAGTGTTGGTATGTATTTACCATTAGGAACTACATTTGCAATTTTTGTTGGCGGATTGATAAAGGGTATTGTTGAAAGAGTTAATGCAAAGAAAAACTTTAACGATGGACAAAAATCAAGGGTTGAAAATAATGGCATCTTGCTCGCGGCAGGATTGATTGCAGGTGAGGCACTTATCGGACTGTTGTTTGCGGGCTTCGCATTCTTTGAAGTTTCGCTGTTCAGTTTCTTTGCCGAACCGTCATTTATTATAAGTTTAGTTGTACTTGCATTTATTGCCTGGCTGCTTGTTCAAATTCCTGTTAAGAACGCAGGTAATCCGGATGATCCGGCTCCGCCGCAAGTTTCTATGTAATTTAATATTTTGGGTTGTCTAAAATATTTGTCAATGTCATTCCAGTGTAAACGGGAATCCAAATCACTCTGGAAATGGATTCCCACTTGCGTGGCAATGACAACCAATTAACTATTTTTATGCAGCCCTTACAGTTTTATGCCAATATCATTTAAAGAACGAAAAAAAATATTAAAGAGTGCTAACACACTCGATCTTACTCCATTTAAACTTTATTCTGAGGAAAAAGATAAAGATGAGTTGGTGACTGTTATCGTACCAAAATTTAAAAACAAGATTGCAGTTAAATTAATCTCACCAAAACTTAAAAGTGATCACTTTAATATTAAACTTGATAAATTTGGTTCCGCTGTTTGGTTAAAGATTAACGGCAAAACAAAAGTTGATCATATAATAAAAGATGTTAAGAAAAAATTTGGTGATGATATACGGGAAGAAGAAGAAAGAATTACAAAATTTATTTTTCAATTATACACACAGGGATTTATTTCATTTAAAGAATTAAACTAAAAAGGAGTCTATTATGGGATCAGTATTAGGTCATTTAAAACCGGAATTAGTCTGGTATCATTTCGAGGAGATTTGTAAATATCCTCGTCCATCAAAAAAAGAAGAAAAAATTGCAGAGTATGTTGTTTCAGTTGGCAAGCGGTTAGGGCTACAGACTGAAAAAGATAAGTTTGGAAATATCGTAATCCGTAAACCTGCCACACCGGGAAAAGAAAATCTAAAAACAGTTGTACTTCAAGGTCATATTGATATGGTTTGTGAAAAGAACAGAGATGTTGAGCACGATTTTGATAACGATCCAATTTATCCATACATAGATGGAGATTGGGTTAAAGCAAAAGGTACAACACTCGGTGCGGATAATGGAATTGGTGTTGCATGCGCTCTTGCGGTTCTTGAATCACAAGATATTGAGCACGGGCCGCTTGAATGTTTGTTTACACTTGATGAAGAAACCGGATTAACCGGTGCATCAAGTTTAAAGAAAGGTTTTTTAAAAGCTGATATTCTAATAAACATGGATTCTGAAGAACTTGGTACTTTGTTTATTGGTTGTTCAGGAGGAAAAAATACTGCCGCTACTTTTAAAGCTAAGTTAGAAAAAACTCCAAGAAATTACTCTTCTTTTGAATTGAATGTTGCCGGATTAAAAGGCGGACACTCCGGACTTGAAATTCATGTTGGAAGAGGAAACGCAGTAAAAATTCTTAACAGAGCAATATGGAGTTACTCTCAGGAAAATAAAATTCACTTATCAGAAATAAATGGCGGTAACAAACACAATGCAATTCCGAGGGAAGCATTTGCTGTTGTTCTCGTTCCTAAAAATGATGAAAAGAAATTGAAAAAATTTATAGCTAAATATAATGAAACAGTTAAGGCTGAATACGCTGCAGTTGAACCTGATTTAGTTGTTTCATTGGCAAAACATACCGCACCGGAAAAAGTAATTGATGAAAAAACTCAGAAACGCTTAGTTAATGCTTTGTATGCTATTCCTCATGGTGTAATTAAAATGAGTAATGATATTCCCGGTTTAGTTGAAACATCAACGAATCTTGCCGTTGTAGAAACAGTAGGTAAGAATATTAATATTGTTACAAGCCAGAGAAGTCCAGTTAAATCAGAAAATGTTGATATCACCGATATGGTTTCATCAGTATTAAATCTTGCCGGAGCTGATATTAATTATGGCGACGGTTATCCTGGTTGGGCACCCGATATTAATTCTGATATTCTGAAAGTTTTCAAGTCAACTTTTAACCAGATGTACGGCAAAGAACCATTAGTAACTGCTATTCACGCAGGACTCGAATGCGGAATCATTAAAGAAAAATATCCTGAAATGGATATGATTTCATTTGGTCCCACTATGTTTGGTGTTCACTCACCGGATGAAAAGTTACAAATTTCAACGGTTCCTGAATTTTTTAATCAGCTCACAACTGTACTAAAAAATATTCCGGCTAAATAAAACTGAAATATCTCAAAACTTTAAGCAGATACTTTAATTGAAGTATCTGCTTTTTTTTATATTATTGCTATTATTGGTTCGTAAAACAAATATGTGTCACTTTGATTGCTGCGGTGAACACACTTATAAAATAAAATTAAAAATATTATGAATGAAAAAGAACTTTCTATAAAACCTAAACCATCCTCTTTGTTAAGATGGACAGCATTGCTGCTGATTAGTCTTGCGATGCTTGGCAATTATTACATTTATGATAGCATCAGCCCGCTTGCTGATTTGCTTAAAACTCAGCTTGGATTTTCTGATTCTAATATCGGGCTGCTGAATGCAATTTATTCATTCCCCAATATTATCATGGTTCTAATCGGCGGATTGTTGATAGATAGAATCGGCACAAAAACATCCGTACTAATTTTTACCGCACTAATAATGCTTGGGTCAATCATAACAGCAATTACTGGCAATATCTGGTTGATGGCTGCCGGAAGATTGATCTTCGGTCTTGGTGCTGAATCGATGATAGTTGCAATCACAACAATAATTGCACGATGGTTTAAAGGCAAAGAATTATCGTTCGCATTTGGATTGAATCTTACTGTCGCCAGGTTAGGATCATTTTTGGCACTCAACTCACCAAGCTGGGGAAAAAGTTTGTACGAATATTGGCAATCACCACTTTGGATAACAGTCGCAGGCGGAATATTTGCCTTCGTTTGTGTGGTGATGTATTACTTCCTCGATGTTTATGCAAGCAAGAATTACGATCTTCCAAAAGAAGGTGAGCAAGACAAGATATTACTCTCGGAAATTTTACATGTTAAAGAAATAAAACGTTGGGCTGTACTTTCCATTATAGTTTTAGCTAATGTTATTTTACTTTTTATTTATCCAGATAACTGGTCAATATTTTTAATAATTGTTGTTGTTGCCTGGTTAGTTTTATTTCTTAAGCCAAAATCATTTTCTACATCATTTTGGTATATCACGGCATTATGTGTTACATTTTATTCTGCAATGTTTCCATTTCAAACATTTGCTGTTAAATTTTTTCAGGAAGCACATGGAACAAGCAGAGAAGTTGGAGGAAATCTTTCCAGCATTTTAACGCTTGCAGCAATGTTTTTTACGCCGCTATTTGGTTTGCTTGCAGATAAAATTGGGAAAAGATCCCTGTTAATGATGTTCGGATCGCTTTTAATAATTCCTGTTTATTTAATGATGGCTTATAAATTTGGCAAACCCGATGTAATGGGTGATGGTGATTTTATCAATATTACGTTTTCTTTCTTTGATATAAATGCAGCTATACCACTCTACCTAATTCTGCCAATGGCAATGATGGGAATTGCTTTTTCACTTGTACCAGCTGTTATGTGGCCATCAGTTGCGCTTATTGTTGATTCATCAAAACTTGGTACTGCATACGGATTGATGACGATGATTCAAAACATTGGTTTGTTCGGATTTAATTTGATTATTGGTTTTGCAAATGATTATTCAGGCGCAAGTGCAACAAACCCCGGTGGTTATAATTTAGGAATGTGGATATTTTCAACACTTGGATTTTTTGGTTTAGTGTTTGCTTATCTTTTACGGCGATCCGAACTCGGTTCAGGTGGTCATGGACTTGAAAAGGGAATGGCAAAATAATTTTTAATTAATTACGGTAGGGGATGAAAATAAATTCATCAATTAGGAGAGGAAAATGAAAAATTTTTCTGTTGTTCTTTTGGCTTCAGTGTTGTTCTTTAATTCATCTTTATTAAATGCACAATCTGCTTGCTGTGGTTTGGATTTTATGGCAGGAATGCTCCTGGAATCCGGAATAAACGGTGGTTACGGTGCACAGCTATTTTCTGCAACTGGTTTTAATGATTACATAAAAGTATATAATCAAAATAGACCAGCTTTAACAAAAAAAATGGATGAGTTTGGATTTGCACACGGCTGGCGTGTTGGCGCAAACCTTCTTAATGTGCAGGATGACAATATGCTGTATGGTTTGAATATTTTTTATCAGCAAATGCAAGAAAAAAATGAAGCCACAGCCACCTTAACTAATGATGTGCCGGCTAAAAGAGAGTATGCATTAACATTGATTTCTTATGGATTTGGTATTTCCTTTTCCTATATCTTAAATAATAGTTTTGACTTCAAAATTGCAGATGTAAAAATGAGTTGGAACAATGCTAAGCTTTTAAATAAACTTACTGAAGGCACTAATCCAACAACTGAAGAGGTGCTTAAAAATCCCGAAGCAAATATTGGTGGACAAATTGCTACAGGAATAGTCTACTATCCATTCCCACCATACATTTCGCTTGAAGCCAGTGTTGGTTATTCTTACTTTAGAATTGATGAGATGCAATTTGAATCAAGCCAGCAGTATCTTGCAAGAAATGAAAACAGTAATGAAAAAATGGATAACTTTATAGACGGCGGAGGATTTTTTGGATTTGCTCAATTAAATATTGCGATACCCATTTTTTAATAAATTTAATGTATAATCTAAGTAAAAAAATATTTCTCGTTGTAATTTTATTATCCTCTCACATCCAATCGCAATCATTTGGATTTGGCTGCTTTGGTTTTGTAGGTGGATTTGGTGGATATAGTTATCAGCAGTACAAACCCGGATATTTAAATGACCGGATTAGAGGATTTAACGCAGCCGTGTCTGGCGGTACAAATCAAATAATTTCTGAATTTGGAACTGCACAAGGATATCGTTTAGGAATAAATTTTTTCCGTGCAAAATTTTCAGGCACATTTTTCACTTTAAAAGGATATTATGAACTTCTATCAGAACATCAAAGTTATACTTATTCGGGAACTGAAACTGAAATAAACAGCGAACTTAACTTTAATATTAAAAGCTGGAATGTCGGATTTGATTTCGGCATTCCTATCACAAATCTTTTAAGCTGGAAAATTATTGATGGCACACTCCATTTTAATTCTGCAAAATTGATCCACAAACCAAACCTGGATGATAATACCCGGGAAACGAAATATGAGAATGATGCACCTGAAATTGGTTACAGTATTTCAACCGGCTTTATTTTCTCAGTAGTAGAAAATATTTTAAGCATTGAAGGAACGGCAGGATATAAATTTTTTAAAATTAAACAGATGACTACATTTGATAATCAAATATTTTTACTTAGACCTGAGGATAGTCGTTTAATTGAAGATGATTTCATAAAAGCCGGCGGTTTCAGTGCTGTCGTTCAACTTAATCTTGGCTTTCCACTTTAATTTGAGGAAAAAATGAAAAAATTAACCAAACTTGATAGCGCATCCCAAATTGCAATTCGTGATTGTATGGGCGCAAAAAAGGATGAAAAAATTTTAGTGATTACTGATGAACTTAAAAGAGAGATTGGTTTATCACTTCATGAAAATGCAATCAGATTGGGATTCCAATCTCTTTTAATTGAAATGAAATCCGGCAGAATCAATGGTGAAGAACCATCTCCTGTGATTGCCGAATTAATGCAAAAGTTTGATATCGTACTTTGCCCCACAACAAAATCACTAACTCACACTGATGCGAGAAGGAATGCTTCTGCAAATGGAGTACGCATTGCAACTTTTCCCGGAATCACAAATGAAGTAATGATTCGCGGAATGAATGCCGACTATAATTCTATTTCTAAAAGAACTGTCAAGCTTTCAGAAATTTTAGAATCCGGAAATAAAATTCATGTAACTTCAACAATTGGAACAGATATTACTTTCTCTATTGTTGGAAGGAAAGCCTATGCCAGCAAAGGATTATTTCATGCCAGTGGTGAAAGTGGAAATCTACCAACAGGTGAAGCCTTTCTCGCTCCTGTTGAAGGTACAGCAAACGGAGTTTTTATTGTTGATGGTTCTATGGCAGGATTAGGTTTGATAAAAAATGCAAACATTAGGATTGGTGTTGAAAATGGTTATGCAACAAAAATTACAGGTGGAATTCTTGCTAAAAAATTAAATGTGATACTTGATGAAGTTGGAAAAGATGCACGCAATATTGCTGAGTTTGGAATCGGTACTAACGATTCTGCAAAGCTGAGTGGAGTATTACTTGAAGATGAAAAAGTCATGGGAACAATTCACATTGCTTTGGGAAATAATGTTTCAATGGGTGGCAGTGTAAACGTTCCAATTCATCTTGATGGTGTTGTTAAAAAGCCTACTGTTTGGATGGATGGAAAGCTATTAATGAAGGATGGAAAACTGCTTGTTTAATTTCTACTGTCATTCCCGCGCAGGCAGGAATCTAGTTACTCAATATCAAAATGAATTCCCGCTTTCGTGGGAATGACAAAAAGTATATCTAAGTTTTCACGAAATGTAATAATATAGAAGTATTTCTAATTAACTCCCCATTTTATATTTTTACAAAGTAAAGAATTTAAAATTGAAAAGGATATAGATGCCGATATTGCCTATCACGATGTGTGGTGATAAAATATTAAGAAAGAAAGTTGCTAAAGTAACGGTAGTTAACAATCAAATTATCAAATTAATTTCTGATATGTTCGAAACTATGCACAATGCTAACGGAATCGGTTTGGCAGCAAATCAAGTTGGAGCTAAC
>JGI20214J51088_10003109_pt1 | contig 10976 bp, 9 predicted proteins | sample WetSurMetagenome_FD_51088 | JGI IMG/M metagenome (IMG submission 51088)
GGTCGAGGTTGCGTAACCTGCGGCTCAGGAAGGGGAAGACGAGGAGGAACCCCAAGGTGAAACGGATGGCCAGGAAGGGGAAGACCGGGTAGCCGGCCACCGAGTCCTTCACGAGGAGGAAGGACCACCCCCAGATGGCCGTGACCGCCGTCAGCGCGCCCACCGACAGCCAGGTCGGAGGCGCCGATGGCGAATGGCGAATGGCGAATGGCGAATGTGAGCCCGGAGAAGGGTTCGAGTTGTCAGAATTCATCAGCTCGCTCTATGCTTCATTCTGTCTCTTGGATATTGTCTCGGCGGCGGTCCTCGTCTCTTACATTCAACATTCGACATTCCACATTCAACATTCCCTAAGGAAAAGGGACCGCCCCTCGTGGAGAGACGGCCCCTCGCGGAAACTTGATAAGCCGAGCCTACGCGAAGATCTTGCCGAGGATCCCGACGGCCCAATCGATCTCGTCCTTCGTGATGACGAGGGCGGGCGCGAAGCGGATGACCTGCTCGTGCGTGTCCTTGGCGAGGATGCCGTTCTCCATGAGCTTCATGCAGAAGGGGCGGGCCTTGCCCGAGGACTCCTTGATGCGTACGCCGATGAGGAGGCCCTTGCCGCGCACGAGCTCCACGTGGGGGCTGTTCAGGCCGCGGATGCTGTCCATGAAGTAGGGGCCCATCTCGGCCGCGTGCTTGTCGAGCTTCTCGTCGCGGAGGACCTCGAGGGCGGCGGTGGCGACGGCGGAGGCCAGGGGGTTCCCGCCGAAGGTCGAGCCGTGGTCACCGGGCTTGAAGACGCTCATGACGGCGTCGTCCGCCACGATGGCCGAGACGGGGAAGAGGCCTCCGCCCAGAGCCTTGCCGAGGACCATGATGTCGGGTTTCACGGCCTCGTAATCGCAGGCGAACCAGCGGCCCGTGCGGCAGAAGCCCGTCTGGACCTCGTCCGCGATGAAGAGGACGTTGTTCTTCTTGCAGATGTCGAAGGAGGCCTTGAGGAAGCCCTCGGGCGGCACGACCACGCCGGCCTCGCCCTGGATGGGCTCCACGAGGAAGCCCACGGTGTTCTTCGTGATGGCCGCCTCGAGGGCCTTCAGGTGGCCGTAGGGGATCATCTTGAAGCCGGGCGTGTAGGGGCCGAAGCCGTCGCGCGTCTGCTCGTCGGAGGAGAATCCCACGATGGTCGTGGTGCGGCCGTGGAAGTTCTGCTCGCAGACGATGATCTCCTGCTGGCCCGCGGGCACGCCCTTCACGTACTGGCCCCACTTGCGCGCGGCTTTGATGGCGGTCTCCACCGCCTCGGCGCCCGTGTTCATGGGGAGGGCCTTCTGGTAGCCCGTCACCTCGCACAGGAGCTTGAGCATGGGGCCCATCTTGTCGTTGTGGAAGGCCCGGGAAGTGAGCGTCACGCGGTCCGCCTGGTCCTTCAGGGCCTGGACGATGCGGGGGTGGCGGTGGCCCTGGTTCACGGCCGAATAGGCGGAGAGGCAGTCGAGGTACTTCTTGCCGTCCACGTCCCAGACCCACACGCGCTCCGCGCGGTCGATGACGACGGGCAGGGGATGGTAGTTGTGGGCGCCGTAGCGCTCGGCCTCTTCGATGAAGTGCTGAGTGTTGGGGGTGGACATGGGACCTCCGGCTGTCGTGGAGAGTCCGGCGAGGCCCCGCCGCGACCGCGTGGGAACTTCCCGCCGGAGTTTTAAGAATATCAGATAATGTACGCTATTTCAATCGGTTACGGTTCAAACAGGGCGCGCGCAGCCGCTGGAAGCGAATGGCCCGGCGGATGTCTCGACGTAACCCGAGGTGTGGCGTCCTAGACCCATCGCTCGGGGGTAGGATGAGCGCCACACATCCAGCGAATCATCGCTTATCATAGACCTTTAAGGGGGTATGCAGATGAGGAAAGCGACCAGCGTTCTCTTGACCATGGGCCTGCCGTTCATGATTGCGCTCTCGGCGTGCGCGTTCTGCCTGTCGGCTTCCGGCTCCGATCTGTACAAAGTCAAGAAGGATGCGCCGGTCGACCTGAAGCTGCGACCCTCGCAGGGCAAAGCGCTCATCTTCTTCTTGAGGCCCCAGAGCTTCGGTGAGATGGATAAGGTAAAGCTCTACGCCGACGGGAAGTTCGTCGGATTGATGGTTGGCCATACCTTCATCGCTTATGAATGCGACCCCGGCAAGCACGAGTTCATCACTGAATCCGAAAACGCCGGCTTCCTCGAGGCCGAGGTCGTCGCGGGGAAGATCTATGTCGTACAGGTGTGTATCCACATGGGCGCCTGGAAGGCGAGGACCCATTTCGAGGTCGCGCGGCCTGACACCGATGCCATGCACGAGTGCTCGAAGGGTGCCGACAAGTGCCGCGCGATAGAAACGACCGACGAAGGCCGCGCCTGGGAAGCCAAGAAGGAAGCCAGCACCCAGGAAACCATCAGGCGCTACCGGGACAAGGGCGAGGAGTTCGAGTACCTCAAGCCCGAGGAGGGGTACGACTCGCTTCCGTGGGTCAAGCCCTAGCGCCTGAACCCGGTGGGCCCCCGCTGGGCCGCACTGATCGATGAAGTGGCAGGCCGGCGCCGACACGGGATGGAACAGGGCGCTGCGGCTGGCGTCCCGCGAGGCGGTAGAGCCAGGGTGTAAACTCTTAGAAAGCGCGGCTTCGTCCGCGCGGGTCCGGAGGCCCCCATGGCGACAAATCTCGACCGTGCGATGCGTGAAGAGCTCGTGGAGCGGCGGCGCCGCCTGGAGCAGGCCTCGGCGGCCGACGCGGGGCCGGAGATCGAGGAACTCCTGCACAGCGTGGACGCCGCGCTCCTCAGGATCGAGGACGGGTCCTACGGCCTCTGCGCCGTGTGCCACGATCCCATCGAGACCGACCGGCTCGTCGCCAACCCCCTCGAAACGCTGTGCTTGGGGGACCTCACGGCGTCCCAACAGAGGGCCCTGGAGCAGGACCTGAGCATGGCGGCTCAAATCCAACGCGCTCTCCTGCCGCCCGAAGACTTCGCGGGCCACGGGTGGTCAGCGTTCTACCATTACCGCCCCGCAGGCCCCGTGAGCGGCGACTACTGCGACCTCCTCGAGTCTCCCTCCGGTCTTTTCTTCGCGCTGGGCGACATATCGGGCAAGGGCGTGGCGGCCTCCATGCTCATGGCCCACCTCAACGCGGTGCTTCGCACGCTGGTCCAGCTGGACCTGCCCATCGAGACTCTCGTGGAGAGGGCGAACCGCGTGTTCTGCGAGAGCAGCCTCCCGTCCCACTACGCCACACTCATCTGCGGCATGGCGTCGGCCGACGGGTGCGTGACGCTCTGCAACGCGGGCCACCCGCCGCCGTTGGTCGTCAGGCGCGGCGGCGTGGAGTGCGTGTCGGCCACGGGCATGCCCATCGGCCTCTTTTGCGGTCAGCTGTTCTCGGTGAGGCGATACGAGCTGGCGCCGGGAGACCTGCTCGTGCTCTACACGGACGGCATCTCGGAGGCCACCGATGCGGCCGGCGACGAATACGGACGCGACCGGCTGAGCGCGACAGCGGCCTCGGGATGGGGCAGCGAGCCCAAGGGAATGATCGCGTCGTGCCTGGAGGATTGGACGGCCTTCCGGCACGGAGCGTCCCCCTCGGACGACGTGACCCTCATGACGCTGCGCCGATCGGGGTGAGGTCCCAGCTCAGAGAACCTTCGTGGAGCAGCCTGGGATGACGGCAAATGAGAAAGGGCAGGCCGCAGCGCCTGCCCTTTGCATCGATTCCTTAGCTGACAGCTGACAGCTTCCTCGAGTTCACACCTCCAGCATCTGAACGGAGACCACGCCGTGGCGCCCCTCGATGGCACCGTAGGACATGGTGCACCGCGGGATGGGTTTCCCGGTGCCGACGCGGCCGGCGAGGAGGTCCCGCAAGGGGAGGACCTCTATGCCGCGCTCTTTGGCCTTGGCGAGGAACGCCGCGAAGGCGGGCGCGAAGGGCCCACCCTCGAGCTCGGCGTGGATCGTGAGCACGGGCCACTCATCGGGCCGCACCTCGTCGAGCATGCGGTCGTAGAAGGCGGAGGCGTCCTTGTCCGTCAGGCCGAGGGCCTCGTCGAGCGTGGGCAAGGTGGCCGGGACCTGAGGCGTCTTGAGGGTCCGTCCGTCGAGGACGGGGAAGAAGGGGTCCATGCCCCTGCAGTCGGACGCGTAGAGAAGCCCCATCTTGTCCTGATGGCGGAGGCTGTCGACGGAACAGAACCATGCGGGAGCCGCGAAGGTGCGGGGTTTGTGACCCAGCGTGGCGGCGTAGGACTCGGCGGCGCGCTCGAGCTCCAGGATGACCTTCTCCTCGGGGAATTTGTCGAGCTTGTCCTGCCAGAGGCGGTGGTCCCACGCGTGGACCCCCGTCTCGTGGCCCTCGGCCTCGACCCTTTTGGCGATCTCGGGGAAAGCGCTGGCCACGGGCCGGGAGGGGAGGAGCGTGCCCGACACCATGGTGCGGAGGCTGTAGACCTTCGGCGCCCCGCTGCGGAGCATCTTGGCGAGGAAGCCAGGACGCGTCAGCACGTTGAAGATGGCGAGGCCCGAGCGGTCGGGACCCATGGCCAGATAGAAGGTCCCCTTCACCCCCGCCGCCTTCAGGACCTCGAGGAGCTTGGGCACGCCGTCCCGCATCCCCTCGTGCGTGTCCACGTCGATGCGCAGACCGAGGAGGCGTGTTCCGGAAGGGTACGTCTTGGGCTCGATGGCGATTTTGCCGAGAGCCTCGTCCAGGGGGCGTGTCTTCTCCCGCTGGGTGGCGAGGTGCCCCTCCGTGGGGACACCGAAGGGGTTGGCCCTCGGGCCGTCTTTCACTTTGCCGAAAAGGCCGCGGAGAATGGCCATGAATTACGGTCTCCCTGCTTCAGTCGGCCGTCTGGCCGGCGTTCCACTCTTCGAAGAAGGCGTCCATGGTGACGCTGAGGGCTTCCTCCATGGTCGTCTTCGGCTCCCAACCTAGAATCTTCTTGGCCTTGGCCACGCTGGGCTTGCGCGTGAAGATGTCCTGGTATCCCTTGCCGTAGAAGGAGCCCGAGTCCACGCCTTCGATCTTCGGCTCCTTGTAGTTCGGTACGTTAGCCTTGCGCTCCTTGAAGCCGATCACGACCATCTCCGCCAGCTCTTTGACCGAGTACTCGTTGGCCGGGTTCCCGATGTTAAAGATCTGGGAATCGCATACGCCGCCCTTGTTCTCGATGATCATCATGAGGGCGTCGATGCCGTCCTCCACGTAGGTGAAGCACCGCTTCTGGGCGCCGCCGTCCACGAGCTTGATGGGGTTGCCCTGGGCGAGGTCGACCATGAACTGCGTCACGACGCGGGAGGAGCCCTCCTTGGCGGTGTCGATGCTGTCGAGTTTGGGGCCGATCCAGTTGAAGGGGCGGAAGCAGGTGTACTGCAGGCCCTGCTGCTGGCCGTAGGCCGCGATGACGCGGTCCATGAGCTGCTTGGCGCAGGAGTAGATCCAACGGGGCTTGTTGATGGGCCCCGTGATGAGGACGCTCTCGTCCTCCTTGAACTCCGGGTCGGTGCACATGCCGTACACCTCGGAGGTTGAGGGGAAGACCACGCGCTTGCCGTACTTCACGCACTGGCGGATGATGCGGAGGTTCTCCTCGAAATCCAGCTCGAAGACGCTCAGCGGCGCCTTCACGTAGGTGGCCGGTGTGGCGATCGCCACGAGGGGCAGCACCACGTCGCACTTCTTGATGTGGTACTCGATCCACTCCTTGTTGATCATGATGTCGCCTTCCAGGAAGTGGAAGCGCGGGTTCTCCAGGGAGTGGCCGAGCTTGTTGCTGGCGAGGTCCATGCCGTAGACCTCCCAGTCCGTGGTGTTCAGGATTCGCCGCGTGAGCGCGTTGCCGATGAAGCCGTTGACGCCGAGGATGAGGATTTTCATTCGCTGGTCCTTTCGTATGCGGCCTATGCCGATGCTGCCTTCACGTCCCGGGCCCCACGTTCAGGGATCCCTTCCCCCACGAGAGAGCGCTCACCCCGTGACCGCCCTCTGCTCTTGCTCATATCCTTGATCTCTCGCCAGTCGCCGGCTCTCCAGCTCGCCAGCTCGTTCTTTATCCTAAGACCGCTCCCTGCGCGATGCCGTAGTGCAGCGCGAACTCCGCGCCGTCCATCTCCTCCTCGCCCTCGAGCTGACAACGCGTGACCAGGAGCGTGCCGTCGGCCGTGGCCACCTCGATGCCGTCCGCCGAGGTCCTCAACACCGTGCCCGGAGGCGCGTCGTACCAAGCGTCCAGGGGCTTGGCCCACCAGACGAAGAGTTTCTTGTCCTTCCAGGTGGTGAAGGCGCCTGGGTAGGGGTGGGTGACGCCGCGCACTAGGAAGTAGCTGTCGAGCGCCGAGCCCGACCAATGTAGGCGCCCATCCTCGGGTTTGCGACCGCCGAAGTAGGAACCGGCCTCCAGGTTGAGCGGCCGGTGCGGGGCGTTCCCCTCCCTGATGAGCGGAAGCGTACGGTCGAGCACCTTCACGGCCGCGGCCTCGAGCTTGGCGTAGAGGCTGCGGGGTGTCTCGTCGAAGTCGATGGGCACGGCCTCCTGGTCCACGAGGTCGCCCGCGTCGGGCTTGGCCACCATGTAGTGGAGGCTCACCCCGGTCTCGGTCTCGCCGTTCACGAGCACCCAGTTCACGGGAGCGCGGCCGCGGTAGCGGGGCAGCAGCGACCCGTGCAGGTTGAAGGCCCCGCGCCCTGCCATCTCCAGCACCGCCGGCGGGATCATGAACCGGAAGTAGAAGGAGAAGATGAAGTCGGGTTCGTAGGAGGCCACGAGAGCCTGCGTCTCCGGGTCCTTCATGGTCTCGGGGTAGTGGACGGGCACGCCTTTGGCCGCCGCGCGCTCCACGAGGGACGCCCACCAGATCTCCTCGTTGGGGTTGTCGTGGTGCGTGAAAACCGCGGCCACGTCGAACCCGTGACGAAGGAGGGCGTCGAAGCCCAGGCACCCCATCGTGTGGTAGCCGCAAATCACCGTTCTCGCGGTCATGGCCTGCGCTCCTGGCCGTCGCGGATGACGTGACGGATCACGAAGCGGGGACGGCGGCGGACCTCCATGTAGATGCGACCGACGTATTCGCCCAGGAGCCCGATGGAGAACAGCAGGATGCCGATGAAGAAGAACAGGGCGGAGAAGAGCGTGAAGAGGCCGCTCACCGCCCAGACGGAGCCGAAGATGAGTCGCCCCGCGATGAGGATGGCGCCCGCGACGAAGGCGAGGATGGCGGTGAAGAATCCCACGACCATGGTGGCGCGGAGGGGCAGGAGGGAGAAGCTCGTGATGAGGTCGAACTGGAGGCGCACGAGCTTCCACACGCTGTACTTGCTCTCCCCGCGGGAGCGCTCGGCGTGCGCCACCGGGATCTCCGTGATGCGCCCCGCGAAGAGGTCCGCGAGGACGGGGATGAAGGTGGAGATCTCCTGCGAGGCGCACAGGGTCTTCACCACCTCTTTGCGGTAGGCGCGGAGCATGCACCCGTAGTCGCTGAGGTGGACGCCCGTGGCCCAGGAGGTGACCTTGTTGATGAGCCTGGAAGCCACCTTCCGGAACAGGGAGTCCTTCCGCTGCTGGCGCACGGACCCCACCACGTCGTAGCCCTCGTCCATCTTGGCCACGAGCTTCCCGATCTCCTCGGGCGGGTTCTGGAGGTCCGCGTCGAGCGTCACGATGATCTCGCCCCGGGCGGCTTCGAAACCCGCGAAGACGGCGGAGTGCTGGCCGTAGTTGCGGTTGAAGTCGATGACCACGAGGGCCGGGTCGGCGGCGCTGGCCTCGGTGAGGATCTCGAGGGACCGGTCCCGGCTGCCGTCGTTGACGAGGATGACCTCGTAGGGCCTCTCGAGCGCCGAGAGGGCCGCCTTGAGGCGCGTCAGGAGGTCCGGGAGGTTCTCCTCCTCGTTGAAGACCGGGATGACGACGGAGAGCTCGGGTTCGGCCATGGTTCCCCCCTGTCTCAGCCCTTGGGACGGTGCGCGAGGATGTCCTTCACGGCGTCCACCACGTAGACCACGTCCTCCTCGTACATGGCCGGGAAGAGCGGCAGCGAGCAGATGCGGTCCGACACCCAGGTGGCGTTGGGCAGGCGTTCGGCCCAGCCCGGGTACTTCTGGTCGTAGTAGGGCTGCGTGTGGACGGCCCGGAAATGGATGCCCGTGCCCACGTTGCGCGCCTTGAGCTCGGACATGAAGGCGTCCCGTCCCATCCCGAAGCTGTCCCTCACGCGCACCGGGTAGAGGTGCCAGGTGGCGAAGTGGTCGTAGGTCGGGAGAGCGGGGAGCTGCAGCTCGGGCACCTCGGCGAACAGGCGCTGGTAGAGCTCGGCCAGCTCGATGCGGCGCGCGTTGAACTCGTCCACGGAGGCCAGCTGGGGGAGCCCGATGGCCGCCTGCAGGTCCATGAAGTTGTACTTGAAGCCGGGCATGACCACTTCGATCTGCGGCGTGCCGCCCTCGGCGTAGCGGTTCCACGCCTGTTTCTCGAGGCCGTGGAAGCGGAGGGCCCGGAGCTTCCGCGCCATCTCCTCGTCGCGCAGGACGAGGAGGCCGCCCTCGGCGGTCGTCATGTTCTTGATGGGGTGGAAGGAGAAGACCCCCAGGCGGTCGAAGCACCCCACGTGCGTTCCCTCGTAGAGCGTCCCGACGCCGTGGGCCGCGTCCTCGAAGATCCAGAGCCCGTGCCTGCGTGCGATCTCCAGGAGCGGGTTCATGTGGCAGGGCGAGCCCCCGAAGTGCACGGGTAGGATGCCCACCGTGCGGGGCGTCACCGCCGCCTCCACCTGCCGCTCGTCGATCTGGAGGATGTCGGGGTGGATGTCCACGAAGACGGGCTTCCCCCCGAGGAGCTCGATCATGTTCGTGGTCGCGACCCAGGTCATGGGGGTGGTGATGACCTCGTCCCCGGGCTGGAGACCCAGGGCCATGAGGCCGATGTGCAGCCCTGCGGTGGCGGAAGAGAGGGCCAGGGCGATGGGGAACCCCGTGTAGGCCGCGAAGGCCTCCTCGAACTTCTGCGACTTGGGGCCGGTGGTGATCCAGCCCGACTTGAGGCTGTCGACGACCTCGTCGATCTCGGCCTGGCGGATCGTGGGCCTGGAGAAGGGGAGGAAGTCCGCTCTGCGCTCGAAGGGTTTGGTCATGGGTGTGCAGGCTCCGTGGGATGGTTGAGTGTCCAGAGTCTGAGGGATCGCCCCGCGCCGAACCGCTGCTCCCTCAGCAGGGCGTATCCCAGGGCCTGGAGGTCGGTTCTACCGGGGTCCCCGCCCCTCTGTTCGACCAGGAAAACGGGAGCCGCCCCCGACGCCGCCAGAGCGCTGAGACGCTCGGCCGACAGGGGTTCCACCGGCCTCCCGGTCGTAAAGGGAATGATACCACAAAGGGTCTCGTCGGCCCCCAGCGCAGCGATGGGATCGTGGCCGGGCACGGTGAACCCGGTCCACCTCGCGAAGGGCTCCATGTCTTTCTGGGGCTCCATGATGGGGACCACCAGGAAGAGCGCCGAGAGGCAGAGCACCACGGCGCTCGCGCGGTGGGCTTCCCAGGCGCGGAGCAGGTCGCCGCGGAACCCCCAGTGCACCCCCGCGATCCCCGCGACGAGCCCGGCCGCTCCCAGCACAACCGTGGTGGGACGGAGCGAGCTCGTGTAGATGGCGACCGATACCGGCAGGGCGATGCCCCAGATTGAGAGCAGGACGGGCTGGATCCGGCCAAAGAGCCAGCGCTCCGCAGGGACGAGGTCCTCCGCCGGCTTCCGCCAGGCCTCCTCGAGGGCCACGGCCATGAGGAGCGAGAGCGCGGGCAAGATAGGCAGCAGGTAGGTCTCCCTCTTGGTGGTCGCGAGACTGAGGAGGAGGACGCCCCCGGCGGAGACCGCGGCGAGATAGGCCCTGAACCGGAAGGCGCTCCCGTCGGCGCGATCGCGCCAGAAGGACGGGCGGAAGAGCGCGAGGAAAACCATCAGCCAAGGCAGCACCGCCACCGGGAGGGTCTGCGCGTAGTAGTAGAAAGGCTGAGCGTGCCCGGTGGTGGAAGGTTTGACGAAGCGGAGGACGTGGTTCACCCACACCAGCTGAACCAGCGCCTCGCGGCCCTCGGCGAGGTAGAACGCCCCCAGGCAAAGGGCGATGAAGAGCGTCATCAGCGGCACGCCCACGAGCGCTCTGAAGCGTCCGAGGACATGGGGCGCGCCCCGACCGGCGAGCGCGGCGAAGAGGAGGATCCCCGCGGCGGGAATCGCCAGACCCACGAGGCCCTTGGTCCAGATCGCGAGGCTCAGGCCCCCGTAGAACATGAGGAGCGACCACCAGGGGGCCCTGGCTGCGGAGCTCGCCGCCTCCCATGCACCCCAGAGCGCCAGCGTCACGAAGGCCATGAGCGACGGGTCCAGGAGAACCCAGTGTGTGGACTGGAAGAACTGCACCGAGACGGCGAGCAGGAAGACCGCCGCATGAGACACCGAGGCCCCCGCGGCACGGCGCGCCCAGAAGAACACGAGGGCGAGCGTCACGAGCCCGGAGAGGCCGCTCACCGCGCGCGCCGAGGCCTGCGAAGGGCCGGCCATCACATAGGAACCGGCGAGCGCCCAGTAGTAGAGCGGCGGCTTCTCGAAGAAGGGCTTGCCGTTGAGGTGCGGGACGAACCCGGGGTCGAGGCGCATCTCCCGGCCAATCTCCGCCTCCCTGGGCTCGTCGGGAGTCCAGAGCCCCCGTCCCAAGCCGAGGAACATGAGGGCCCCGAGGAGCACCCAGAACAGGAGCGACCGGAGGAGAGGGGACCGGGCCATGGCGTTCAGGGCTTCCCTGATTCAAGGGGCCGGTTCGTCAGGAGCACGACCTGACCCCTCTCCTGGAGGATGACGGGGGCCGGCAGACCGTCCTTGGAGAACTTGGCCAGGCCCCCGCGGTCGGTGACGCACCACACCCGCGTCGGGGAGTTCCAGAGGGTGAGGAACTCGGCGGCCGTC
>JGI20214J51088_10003110_pt1 | contig 10974 bp, 9 predicted proteins | sample WetSurMetagenome_FD_51088 | JGI IMG/M metagenome (IMG submission 51088)
ATCAATAAANTGCGCCGGTTGTCATAATACCCGTACATCAGATAGCCTGAACTGGAATCCTGATGCTGTCGAAATATCCAGAAAATATCTCAATAAAAGCGCTGCTGATCTGAACAGGATTTTGCTTACTCCTGCCGGACAAAAGATGGGGCTGGTTCATAAGAATTTTAAGTTTACCCCCGAAGATGTTATGCTAATCAAAGCTTATATGGACAAGCTTCCGGGAATTGGATTGAAGCAGGATAAGCCGGTTGTCACTAATCTGATACTATTCATTCTGGCATCTGTATTGTTATTTATTTCTGCAATTGACCTGATAATAACCAAAAAACTCAAAAAACGTTGGATCAATCTCCTTATTCTATCCTTTGCATCTGTATATATTACCTGGTCACTCGTAGTTGACGCTATTGCTATTGGTCGCTCTCCCGATTATTCTCCTGATCAGCCGGTAAAGTTTTCGCATGAAGTTCATGCAGGTCAGAACGGGACAGATTGTATTTATTGTCACAGTTTTGCTCCTTACAGCAAAACTGCCGGAATACCTGCAGAAAATGTTTGTATGAACTGTCATCTTCTGGTACGAAACGGAACCCGCTCCGGAACTTTTGAAATAGCTAAAGTAATTACGGCATTTGAAAACAATAAGCCGATAGAATGGATTAAAGTGCACAACCTTCCTGATCATGTTTTTTTTAGTCATGCACAGCATGTTAGTGCCGGAGGCATTAACTGTAAGGAATGCCATGGAGAGGTCGAAAAAATGGACAGGATAAAGCAGGTATCAGACCTGTCTATGGGATGGTGCATTAATTGTCATCGCACAAGAATAGTCAGGTTTAACAATAATAAGTTTTATACAGAATACAGGGAATTGGCTGAAAAAATAAAGGAAGGTGGAATTGATAGCGTGACAGTTGAAAAACTGGGCGGAACAGAATGTATGAAATGTCATTATTAACAGAAAAAATTAGGATAAAAAGGTAAATATGAAGAAATACCGGAAAACTCCTGAAAAATTTCATGGTCTTACAAGTGTTGATGATATTAAAAAAGAAGAGAAGGAGCATAAAGACCCGGTTCTGGAATTATTTGAAGATGATTTCTTAAAGCTAAATTCTTCAAGGAGGGATTTTCTTAAAGTTTTCGGGTTCAGCTTTGCTTCGGCTGCCATTATTGCNGGGTGCAAAAGACCTGTTCAGAAAGCAATTCCATATGTTATACAGCCTCCGGAAGTTACTCCCGGGAAATCTTTATACTATGCATCAGGTTTTTACGATGGTCATGAATATTCCGGTGTATTGGTAAAAACACGCGATGGGCGACCCATAAAGATCGAAGGAAACTCTTTATCAGCATTCAACAGGGAAGGAACCACGGCTCGTGTACAGGCTTCAGTTTTAAGTCTTTACGATGACGCAAGACTTAAATCACCTCAAATAGAACAGAAAGCAGTAACCTGGGAAATTATTGATGGAAAAATAGTTAACGGTCTGGCTGCAATTAATTCAGAAGGAGGAGAAATAGTACTTCTCACATCTACTGTCATATCACCTTCCACTATAAAACTGATCAANGAATTTGGTGCCGGATTTAAGAATTTCAGATGGGTGCAATACGATGCTGTTTCATATTCTGCTATTCTTGAGGCTAATTCTGTTTGTTTTGGNAAGGCAGTAATTCCTGATTATAATTTTCAGAATGCCAGCCTCGTGCTCGCCGTGAACGCCGACTTTCTCGGAACATGGGTAGCTCCTGTTCATTTTATTCCAAACTATGTCTCAGGCAGGAAGCTGGATAAAATAGAGAAGACTATGCTCCGTCATATACATTACGAATCGGGAATGAGCCTGACGGGAAGTAACGCTGATGTCAGAAAGAAAATAAAACCGTCAGAGGAAAGAGCTCTGCTGGCAGATCTATACAATAAGATTGCTGAGAAGATCGGTTCTGCAACAATTCCCGGTGTTGCTTTCCGCGAGGATCTTTCTAAGCTTGCAGAAAATCTTTTTACTGCAAAGGGCAGATCAATTGTAGTATCAGGTACCAATAATGTTGAAATACAGATCATTGTAAATGGAATAAATTCACTTCTTGGCAATTATGAGAATTGCATTGATCTGAATAATCATTTAAAGATTGCTGCAGGGACGGACAGTAAGTTTGAAATTCTTGCAAATGATTTGAATGACGGAAAAGTCAGAGCCCTACTGATGTACAATGTCAACCCAGTTTATGATTACCCTGACGCCCGTAAGTTCCTGGATGGAATTAATAAAACAGATATGACTGTAAACATGGCAGGGTNTCAGAATGAAACGGTTGGTACTGCAAAATATGAATGCCCTGTTCATCACTATCTTGAGTCATGGAATGATCATGAAATCATTCCCGGACAACTCAGCCTGAGCCAGCCATGCATCAATCCGCTTTTCAATACACGTTCTTTCCAGGATTCCCTTCTGAAATGGTCAGGAAAAACGATTTCATGGCATGATTACCTGATGGCAAACTGGGAAAACGAATATTTCCCGAAATCAAATCTGCCTGTATTCAGAAGCTTCTGGGATAAGTCACTTGGTAATGGTGTTTTTAATTATTCTGCACCAGAGAAAAAATCCTTTTTGTTTAATAAAAGAGCACTTGCAGGTTTAGCTGAATCTGTTGATAAGTCAACTTCAGAAGAGTTTGAAGTTATTCTGACAGAAAGTGTTGCACTGGGTACCGGAATGTATGCCAATAATCCGTGGCTGATGGAACTGCCTGATCCTATCTCGCGTCATTGCTGGGATAATGTAGCTTCTGTTTCTCCGGCTGATGCAAATAAGCTGGGCATTTTGACAGGACATTTATTAAAAATAGGAGACAAACTGATTCTTCCGGCATTTGTACAACCGGGTCAGGCCNAGGGCACTATTTCGGCAGCTCTCGGTTACGGTCATGTCAACTCCGGGCCTGTTGCACATAATGTTGGAGTAAATCTTTATCCATTTGCGAGAATCTCAGGAGGTAACCGTAATTACGGTTTTATAATTAACAAGGTGGAAAATACTTTAAAAGAAAGCCCGTTGGCTCTTACTCAGGTNCATTCTTCAATGGAAGGAAGACCTATTGTCAGAGAAACGGTTTTAAGTAAATACAGGGATAATCCCGCTTCAGGGAATGAGCTTCATGAAGAATTTGAATTGAAGCATCGATCTCTTTATCCCGAGATAAAATATGATGGTTTTCACTGGGCTGTAGCTATTGATCTTAATGCTTGTATCGGATGTAACTCATGTGTTATAGCATGCCAGGCTGAGAACAATATTCCTGTTGTTGGGAAGGATGAGGTAAGAAGAAGAAGAATCATGCACTGGATAAAGATAGACCGTTATTATTCTGATACTCCTGATGACCCGAAGGTTTATTTTCAACCTATTATGTGCCAGCACTGCGATAATGCGCCATGTGAAAATGTCTGTCCCGTTTCAGCAACCAATCACAGTAGTGAGGGACTGAACCAGATGACCTACAATCGTTGCATCGGGACAAAATACTGCATTAATAACTGTCCTTATAAAGTTAGAAGGTTTAACTGGTACAGGTATACCAATAANAAAGTATTTGATTTTAATACTGCATCAGATCTTGGCAAAATGGTTTTAAATCCTGATGTTACTGTAAGGGAAAGAGGAGTCGTGGAAAAATGTTCATTCTGTGTTCAGCGGATCCAGGAAAAGAAATTGCAGGCTAAACTGGAAAACAGGACACTCATGGACTATGAAATAAAGACAGCTTGCATGCAGGCATGTCCTGCCGAAGCAATTGTTTTTGGGAACATGAATGACAAGGAGAGTAAAGTTTCGGAATTGTTCAATAATCCGAGGCGTTACCATCTTCTTGAAGAACTTCATACTCTTCCATCGGTAGGTTTCTTAACCAAAGTATGGAATGACGAAGATATAGAATCATGAATTATAACAGGTAGTCGATGTACAACAGGAATATCAGAGGTCCGCTTGTTGAAGGGAATAAGACCATAGGTCAGATTACGAAAGATGTGATTGCCCCTTTGGATTCCACTCCTGGTTTATGGTGGTATATAGCTTTCGGAATATCATCACTGGCTGCAATTTATGGATTTTATGCTATTTATATAACTGTATCACAGGGTATAGGTACCTGGGGTGTGAACAACACTGTTGCGTGGGGATGGGAGATCGTAAATTTTGTCTGGTGGATAGGAATAGGACATGCCGGTACTGCTTTTTCAATTTTCCTTCTGATTCTGCGACAGAGATGGAGAACATCAATAAACAGATCAGCGGAAGCCATGACTGTTCTGGCTGTAATGTGTGCAGCTCTTTATCCTGCGTTGCATATGGGGCGGGTATGGCTTGCTTTTTATATTTTCCCTTACCCTAATACCCGTGGTCCTCTGTGGGTGAATTTCAACTCACCGCTGTTCTGGGATTTTACAGCAATTACTGCATATCTTCTGATATCAGCATCATTCTGGTATTTGGGAATGTTGCCNGACTTTGGTACAATCCGCGACAAGACAACATCAAAAATAAAAAAAGCTGTTTANGGCTTCTTTAGTCTTGGATGGACTGGCTCAAGCAGGCAGTGGATAAGGTTTGATTCTCTTAGTTTTATTCTTGGTGGAATAGCGGCAGTGCTTGTTGTTTCGGTGCATTCAATTGTTTCAACAGATTTTGCTGTTGGCATAGAACCCGGNTGGCACACTACTTTATTTCCTCCGTTCTTTGTTGTAGGTGCTATATTCTCTGGATTTGCGATGGTCATGACTCTTATGGTAATGATAAGGAAAATATACAAGCTTACAGATTATATTACTGATAACCATATGGATGCAATAGCAAGGATTCTGATCTTTATTTCACTTATCATGGCGACTGCATATATAACTGAAATTTTTATAGCATGGTATTCAGGCAACCAGTATGAACTGTTCGCAATTTTCAGAAACAGAGTAACAGGTGATTATACAGCACAATTCTGGGGCATGATTGTTTGCAATGCATTGATCCCTCAGCTTTTCTGGTTCAGGAAAATCAGAAGAAACTGGGTTGCTCTTCTGTTGATTTCTCTTGCAATAAACCTTGGCATGTGGCTTGAAAGATATAATATTGTGATTACATCACTCAGTAAGGATTTTCTGCCTTCAAACTGGGCTTCCTTTACTCCTACTAAAATTGATATTGGTGTATATATTGGAACTATTGGCTTATTTGCAGCAGGAGTGTTATTGTTTATGCGTTATATTCCGATGATGGCCATCAGTGAGATTAAGGGAGTTGTAGATATAGGTACTAAAAAAGAGGATTAANCTTTTCAGTTATGAGCAGGACTTTTAAAATAGGGATATTTGATGAAGAGGAAAAGTTTACCTCCTCAATAAAGCTGTTACTTGAACAGAAATACTCAATTTATGAGGTCTTTACTCCCTATCCGGTTCATGAAGTATTTCATCTTCTGAAACGTAAATCAAGAATGCCTACGGCTGCTTATTTTTTCGGAGTATTCGGAATTATTTCGACTCTTGCATTTCTATATTTCACATCTGTGATTAACTGGCCTTTAGTTTATGGCGGGAAACCATTCAACTCTTTTCCTTCATTCATCGTTGTTACTCTTATTATCACAATTTTCACAGTAACAATTTTAAGCCTGGCCCTTTTTTCTGCACGATCGAAATTATTTCCCGGTCGCGATAATACAATCTTTGACAATCGGGCAACGGACGATAAATTCGTTATAGTGGTGGATATAGATTTCTCGGATAAATCTTTAGCTGAAAATGCAACCAGTATCATGGAAAAAAAGGGAGCTGTTGAAGTTATTGATAAAGAATTTGAAAATGTAAAATCATGAAATACAGACGTCTGAAAGGAAATATATACAAATCAGGTTTCCTATTGTTGTTTTCGGTGATTCTTAACGGCTGTAACAGGGAAAGAAATAAACCTGGATGGGATTATTTTCCTGACATGTTTTATTCTACTGCATACGAGACTTATTCAAAAAATCCAAATTTTGAGGATGGAACAACAATGAGAACCCCGGTGCCTGGAACGATCCCTCGTGATTTTATACCTTTTGAGTATACTGCCGATGCCGAATCGCGAATAAAGGCCGGGAATGAGCTTAAAAACCCCTTCACGCCCAATACCGATGTGATTATAAGGGGAAAGACAGTTTATAATACATTCTGCACCGGTTGTCATGGTACAAAAGGAGAAGGAGATGGACATCTTTTTACAAGTGGTCTGTACCCCTTAAAACCCCTTTCACTTACCGGTAGTAATGCAGTGAAGCTGAAAGACGGGGAAATATTTCATACTATAACACTGGGTATTCGTTCTATGGGAGCACATGGATCTCAGATACAACCGGAGGAAAGATGGAAACTGGTTTTGTATATCAGGAAACTTCAGGAGGAAGCTTCCGGGATGTCAGACACAGGGAAATTGAAATAAGCAATAATAGAAGATATTTGAATGACCTGAAATATTTGCGAAAATGTAATAAATCAAAGAATGAAGGANCAATTTAAAGTATCAACAACCTTCAGAATTATTACCCTGATAATGATAACCATCGGGGTAGGANCCTTTATCTGCGGGCTTCTTTCAGATTCTAAAGTTACATGGGCCGGTTACCTTATTGCAAATTACTATTTTCTGTCACTTGCCATGGGTGGAGCCTTCTTCTTTGTTATTCAAAGTATCTCGCAATCTGGCTGGTCTTCCGCATTCAAACGGGTTCCTGAAGCAATGATGTCTTACATACCTTTTGCAGCTATATTTTTTCTGCTGCTATATTTTGGTGCACATGATCTCTACCAATGGTCAAATGCAGACAAAGTATCAACAGATCCTTTGTTGCAATACAGATCAGCTTACCTGAATATTCCGTTTTTCTTCATAAGACTGATAATATGTTTTGCCTTATGGATCATTTTTACATGCATTTTAAGGAAGTTTTCACTTCAAGAGGATATGTATGATCCATCGGATCAGGAAGGTATCATGAAATTGTTTGGTAAGAGTGAATTATACTCAAAAATATTTATTTTCATTCTGGCAGTCACCTTTTCCCTATCGGCATTTGACTGGATAATGTCAATTGATACACATTGGTATAGTACGATTTTTGCTCTGAAAAATATGGTGGCTGCATTTCTTCACGGAGTATCGGTTTTAACCCTTATAGTTTTTATTCTATACAAAAAAGGATATTTCCCTTTTCTTAATAAATATCATATGCATGATTTTTCCAGGTATATTTTCATGCTTTCAATAGTCTGGGGCTATTTCTGGTTTGCGCAGTTCATGATAATATGGTATGGTAATATTCCTGAAGAAACTGCATACTATTATGTGCGATGGCAAGAAGGCTGGAAGGCTTTGTTCTTTCTTGAGATCATCCTGAACTGGGCGTTGCCGTTCCTGGTGCTTCTTCCCGTGAAAACCAGTAGGAATATGACGGTTATATCTGTTGTAATAGTATTTCTTATCATTGGTCAATATGTCGACCTTTTCGTACAGGTCATTCCGGGTATAACCGGATTACTTAAATTCTCCTGGATTGAGGGAGCTATTTTCCTTGGATATACCGGTTTATTTGCACTGGTAGTGGCAACAACTCTCAGCAAAACGAAAATTATCCCTTCAAATCACCCATATCTGGAAGAGAGTCTGGACCATAAGTTTTAATTCTTCCTGCAAAATCAGGGAATAAATTATCTTTACGACCTTAGCGTAAAGCCTTGGCGAACTTTGTGGTTAAAGAATTTAATTTATTTTAAAAAATTAAATTATCGGCTGATTTACAGCATATTATGTCACAATCCTGTCTGAGATTAGAAGTAAAAGGATNAGTAAAAAATATGAATCAAGAAGAATTGAAAAACGCTTGTAGTTCATCTTAACTGTCCTTATCTTCAGCAAATCAGAAAATTGCCAGACCAAGATAAAAGATGCAAGCAGAAGAATTCCAATAATAAATTCAGACTGAATTATTCCAAATTGACAAAGGAACAAAGCCGATATTGCTGAGACCACAACCCAGGTAAATGTGAGCCTGTTAATCTGAGAAGTGCTAAAAAGTCTCTTTAAGCCTGGCATTCCTGCTGTTTNGTATTCCTCTCCATATTTCAATACAAGAAGCCAGAAGTGAGGTATCTGTCCGATAAAGAAAAGAAATTCAACAAATATTATTGATCTGTCCCATAAACCACCACCTGCTGCGACCCATCCAATAAGCGGTGGAAGCGCCCCCGTNATTGCTCCGGGAACCACTGCAAATGCAGTGATTCTCTTTGCATAGGTATAAATGCCATTGTACCACAGAGTCGTTAATAGACCGATAAGAGCTGCTGTAAAGCAACCTGCCACATAAACAATTACTGTACCTGCAATAAGAGTAATAATAAAAAATATTATCGCTTCCCGTACAGTGATTTTCCCGGCCGGAATAGGACGATCCTGTGTCCTTTTCATTTTGCGATCAAGCTCAACCTCCTGTATCTGGTTTAGAACAGAAGCAGAAACTGCAAGGAGGAAAATTCCAAAGCTTACCAGGAATATTTTTGCTGTAAAGTGGGAATCAAAAATAAAATATCCGGTGAAACCAGTGAGGCTTACCGGAATCATTATCTTTAGTTTACTCAGTTCAGCGAAGTGGTTGAATTTATTTCTGAGGTTGTTTTTCATTAAGGGTNTTCAGGTATTCAGTAATCTTTGTGATATCACTATCAGTCAGGGTACTCTTATAGCTTTGCATCAGCCCTTTTGGATATCCCTTAACGATTTCAAAACCGGGATCATAAATCGCCCTTTTTATGTATTCTTCATCAACTTTGAGTGTAATTTCCTTACCATCTCTAATTACGACCTGCTGTTCTCCCCACAGATTCAGATAACTCGGGCCAACGATTTTTGATCCGTCAGTGGAATGGCAAGCATTACAGCCATTCGCTTTCATAATCTCCATTCCGGCAGAGCCGGGAGCAGTCCCTTCAACCGCCTTCTCCATCATTGTTGTATCGTTAAACCAGGTGTCGAATGAAGCCTTTGACATTACTTTAACTTTTGCATTCATATATGAGTGTCGCAGGCCACAATATTCAGCGCAAAAAAGATCATATTCGCCTTCTCTTTCAGGGAGGAACCACATCACCTTTTCTCTTCCGGGGACCATATCAGATTTAATCCTGAATGCAGGAATATAAAGGCTGTGAATTACATCAAGTGATGTGAGTTTTATTTTAACAGGAGTGTTTACCGGAATTATCAGATCGGGGCTTTGTCTTCCATTTTCATAAAGGAATGAAAAGCTCCACATTCTGGCAATACTGGTTATGTTCATTGCATCTTTCGGAGGTTTATTCATTGGTTTCCATCCGGCCCATCCATAGTAGAACATTACCAGCGCAAGTAAAGTGGGGATGACTGTCCATGTTATCTCCAAAATTGTACTTCCTTCAATCTGGGTTGCAGAATTATTCTTCTTATTGTTATATCTGAAGACAAAATAAAGCATTGTTAAGGTAAGCCCTGTGAGCAATAGCAGTGATATAACAAGAATAAAGTAAAAAGAAGTATTAAATGATGATACATAATTCGAAGCGTCCGTTGTTGTTGTTGAGTACATACTGTTTATCTGTAAAGGTAGTCCAGTAAGGTTATAAATATTACAATGCAAATCAAAAGGATAACGGCTATTATCAGAAAAGAAAACATTTTTTTCTCAAATTTGAGGTGCATAAAAATCCGAAGAACAAAAGATGATTTTATGGCTGCTATCATAAGGGCAATAATAACTGTCAGAGTACCAAGGTAGATCTGAGTAACTGCTACTGAAGTAAGAGTTAACAGTATCAAGCCTGCCAGCACCAGAAGAAATGTGCGATAAGGTATTATATGATTTTCTTCATTCTCCATTACATCACAAAAAATTAAGTTATAAGGTAAAACAAAGGAAAGAGAAAAATCCATATCAGGTCAACAAGATGCCAGTATAATCCGCTGTTTTCGAGCAAGACAAAATTTCCTGAATCAATTTTATCGTTTATAATAAACACGGTAATAAACCCGATGAAAACAAGTCCGATGATTATATGCAAGGCATGAAGACCGGTCATGAAAAAGTATAAACCGTAAAAGAGAACATCTCCCTGTCCGCGAAGAGCCAGAACCGGAGAACCGGGATAAATGTGCTCCTTAATATGTCCTCCCCATTCAAAGTATTTATTTACAAGAAAAACTAATCCAAGAAAGATTGTAATTCCCAGAAGCAAAAGAGCTAGTTTCTTATCCTTTTTCTGAATTGCAGTGACTGACATAGCTATTGTTGAACTGCTTATTAAAAGGATTATAGTGTTTATGGTGCCAATTAACACACTCAACTCAGACGCAGCCTGATGGAATGCTTCCGGGTTTCTGTACCGGTAAACAGAATAGACAATGAAAAGACCACCAAAGAGCAGCATTTCCGTGAAGAGAAAAAGCCACATGCCGGTTTTAGAGGCCAGGTCATCCCTATGTGTTTCTGCTGTTAAACTCATTTATAATCGTAAGGGCCGTTAGTAATTAAAGGAATCTCTTCAAAGTTTTCGACAGGAGGCGGAGAGGGAACAGTCCACTCAAGTGTTTTTCCTCCCCAGGGATCTGCAGGAGCCTTAGAGCCGCTCTTTAATGAAGAAAACAGATTGATTATTATTATGGCGGCACCGGAATAAAGAACCCATGATCCCATGGTTGAGATTATGTTTCCTGCATGAAAGATTTCATCATAATCAAAATATCTTCGTGGCATACCTATGAAACCAAGGTAAAACATTGGACCATACAATGTTATAAATCCAATAAAAAAAAGTATAAGGCCAATATTAGCCCATTTTGTATCATACATCTTCCCGGTGATCTTAGGATACCAGTAATGCATTGCACCTAAAAATGCAAA
>JGI20214J51088_10003111_pt1 | contig 10973 bp, 10 predicted proteins | sample WetSurMetagenome_FD_51088 | JGI IMG/M metagenome (IMG submission 51088)
GGTTGGGAATGACAGTGGGGTTGGGAATGACAGTGGGGTTGGGAATGACAGTGGGTTGGGAATGACAGGGGTTTGTGTTTTTATTTTTTCAGCTTTGCATACGTATTAGAATACCATTTTATTCTTTTTATGATATGAAGTATAAAGAACACGATTAATACAAATGTGATTTTGTCGTGTATCTCGATAAAGAGCATACGAAAAATGCTTGTACTGCCTGATAAATCGATAAACCATGGAATAATACCGGTAACAGCTACCAATAAAAACAGTACCGATAATATAATTACCTGTTTGTTTTTGTGAATTAAATGTTTGGTGATAACTCCTTTGTACCATTTCCAGTGTACGTATGTATGGTATATCATAAGCAACGAAAAGATAACAATAAAAAATTTATGTGTTGTAGCCCAACCCGAATAGTTCAGTCCGCATACGATTTTGTTGGTATCTATTCCTCTAAACTGTTCATATTGTATCGATTCGAATTGCATTCCACGTGTACCGGACTGATGTTCACCGTGTCCGCCCATATGGAATCCCAATTGCAGAGCCAACCCGGAGAAAATTATCAGCAATCCGGAAAGAAGCAATAAATTATTGATGAGAAAATTATTGAAAGTTTTCATTTTCACATTTTCGGTTTTTTGTTTTGGTGCATCAGCCACTGAATAAGCATTATATTGACATACGCTAATGCAATTCAGACATCCTGTGCAGGCATCGGGTTGAAGAATTAAAGCGTGTTTATGATGAGCAAAATCTACTTTACCGATGACCTTATTTGTACAATCTTTAATGCATTTCCAGCACGCTTTACATTTTCGTGTATCGAGTTGAACGAATGGAGTTCGTTTATGTTTGCGATTAAAAAACATTTGTTTGTAATAATTTATTTCTATACAAAAATACTACAGGGCGAAGGATTTTGACGATAACAAATGTTAATAAATTATTTTTTCTTTCTATTTCTAATTCTGCTTAACGAAATAGGGGTAATACCTAAATATGATGCTATATAATGCTGTGGAACGCGTTTAATAATTTCCGGATGATTTTTTATTAAATCCTCATATCGCTCCCGGGGTGTATCTTTAATCCTGGAAAGGAAAAGCTGTGAATAATTTCTTAATCGTTTATAAAGAATCTCTTGAAAACCCTCTTTTAACTTTGGGTATGCGTTTTGGAGCTGTTCAAAATTATCCTTGCTGATTGAAATTATAGTTGAAGGCTCGATGCTTTCGAGATTAAACATACCGGGCTGATTACTTAAAAAACTATCGATAGAGGCAACTGCCTGACCTTCGAAAAAGAATTGAAATGTTATATCCTTGCCGTCTTTATTGAACCACATTCGCAAACATCCTTTTTTTATAAAATGCATTTGAGTTGATATTTCACCTTCGAGTAGCAGTATGGTTTTAGATGGGATTTCTTTTTCCCGGAAAAAATCTTTGAATTTTTCCCGGTTCGCTTTGTCATTTTTTATTTTTTCGATAAGTTGGTTAAGCATATTTCAAAAATGACAATTTTTCAATCGAGAAAAAAGTCATTATTGGTTGTTGGTGTTTTTGCTTTTACCGGGTATTAAGTTCTTGCCGTTCCAACGCAGGAGCATTGGAACGAGGGAAGAGATATATTGTAAAAAAGTTATTATTGATAAGGGACATTTTTCTATTTGTTACTACCGGACTCCAATCCGCAACAGCGGATTGGAATGACAAACGTTATATCTATTTCTTTCCTTTTGTAAACAATTCTTTTCTTCTTCGGTAAACCGATATGAAAAATCCCAGTACAAGCACAACTACTCCAGTCCATAGAACCCATATAAACGGTTTAATTGCAACGCTTGCAATGAGAGTTTCTTCTTTTCGTGTATTGCTTGCCGGATTTTTTAAATCGACTATGGCAATGGAAGCAACCGAACCGCCCTGCTCTTCACCGCCAAGCTTCATACTGACGAAATAAAAATCAAAATCCGTATTGTTTTTCATTTGTGCTTTGATGTAATCCTGTTCACCGTTTACAGCGTGGAGTTTGGGGGAAATAGTTTCTTTATTTTTACCGTCTGATATGTTCAGAGTTGCACCTAATGTATAATTACCTGACATCATTTCCGGTCCGCCCATTTGAATACTGCCAAAATCGAAATCGACGAATTCTATTTCAAGATTTCCGATTTTCTTTTTATCACCTTTCTTGAAATCGAATAACTGGTCTTTTGAAAATGATTGAGGCTCTTCGTATGACATAGGGGAAATGTATAAATCTTTGTTTATAAAATTTGCAATGTCGGGATTTTTCATAATGCCCTGCGAAAACTTACTATAATACATTACAGGTCGCATTGTCATTTCCCTGTTATCCTTTTCGACTTTCACGTTGAAGTGAAACATTGTATCGGATTTATTATTCGCATCTATAAATGGAGTTGTACCCACATAAGTAAATTTATAGCCGAATGCATCCATTGGCTTATTCAGTTCGAGAGAGAGGTTAACTTCTTCGCTGTATTTTGCCGAGCCAATCACTCCGAGGAAAAACAGTGCGATGCCTATATGGGCAAGTGTTCCGCCATAAGTAGCTTTTCGCGTTTTTAATATTCTAATTAACATTATCAGGTTTATGAAAAAAGCGAGAAGTGATGCAAATGATAGAATTATCATCGGGATATTTTTAACACCGATTACTATGAGTATAATAGTTACTATTAAAGAATAAATAAACGGCTGAAGAATATTCGTAATTAATTTTTCTTTTCCGGTTCTTTTCCATTCCATGAAAATACTCAAACCCATTATGACAAGTAAGATTATTGCGAACGGCAGGTTCCACGTGTTATAAAATTTCGTATCGATGGATGCTTTGGATATAATTGGCATACTCGTTCCGGCAGTAATAATAAGTGCAGAGGCACATAGAATTAAAGAGCCAATAAATAAAAATATTTCTTTTGTGAAAAATTGATTTTGCGTTTCGGTAGTGCTTTTTAAATTTTTAAGTCTTATCAGGATTGCTACAACCGAAATTAAAATAAACGATGAAATGAAAATTACCAACGCAAGATAGACTTCGGCACCCGGGTCAACGAATGAATGTACGGATGAATCTCCCAGTATTCCGCTTCGTGTTAAAAAAGTAGAATATAATACAAGCAGGAAAGCAAGTATCGATAGAATCAAATTTGTTTTTTTATATCCGCCGGTTTTCTTTTGCACGAGCATTGTGTGAATTCCTGCAACGGCTATTATCCACGGAATCAGGGATGAATTTTCCACCGGGTCCCACGCCCAGTAACCGCCCCAGCCGAGTATGCTGTATGCCCAGTAACCGCCCATCATAATTCCAAGTCCGAGTATTCCTCCTGAAAATAAAAGCCACGGCATCGAAAAGACTATCCATCGGTCGTATTTATTTTTCATTAAAGCCGCAATCGAAAATGAAAAAGGAACAGCAAGAGAAGCAAAACCGATAAATAAAGTTGGCGGATGTATTACCATCCAGAAGTTTTGCAAAAGTGGATTCAAACCTCTTCCATCGGGAGGCATAAAACCCTGTTTAACTTCTTTTGGAAAAGCTTCCCAGATGTATTTGAAAGGTGATTTTAAAATTATTATAAAAGTAAGAAATGCAAGTACTAATGTATAAATTGACATCACCTGCGGTTCGAGCCTGTCTTCTTTTGAAACGTAATTTAAAAGAAATATTCCGATGATTGCAGTAAAGAAAGTCCATAACATAAAGCTTCCTTCCTGACCAGCATAGAATGTCGAAATTAAAAGCGGGAGCTGGAGTTCGGAATTACTTTCTTCCCATACATAAGCGTACTGGTACTGGTGAGTTAGAATCAAATACATCAAAAAAACAGATGCAAGAATTACGCTTATTGCAGTAATATGAAAAAATAATCTCCCGACTTTAAGTAAATTTTCTTTTCCCATATGTACAAGAAAAAAACTTACAATGGAAATGATGGAAGAAAGAAAGGCTATATATATGAAAATTTTACCTGCCATTAAAGTAAGTTAAAAGTTTTAAAGGTTAAAAAGTTATAAGGTTTATAAAATTATAATGCTTTTTNAGTATTCTATATTTATTAATTATTATTTACTATTTATTATTTGTTCTTTACCTGTTCACCTGTACCTTCGTATTTAGACGGGCATTTTGTAAGGACTTTATCGGCATAGAATACATCGCCTTTTACTTTTCCTTTTGCAACTATCATAAGTTCACCTGCGGTTTCGAAATTATTTGGCTTGGCATCGTTTAGCATAACTTTCATTTCGGTATTGTTATCGTCTTTCATATAGAAGGTAAACATATTAGTAGAGGCATCGTATTTGGTTTCTTTGTCTTTTAACCATAAACCTTTTACTTCAACCGTTTTTAAACGCTTTTGGGCTTCTTTGAAATCCGTATATTCGATTTTGCTGCCCATAAAGGAGATGAATCCGACGACTATAAAGGCAACTATTATTACTGAGCCGATTATTATTTTTATTTGTTTCTTCATTGAGCTATTCCGTATTTTTTTCTTTTTCGAGTTTTTTAATTCTTTTATCCAGTCTGAATATATAGAAAAACAAACCAATCCAGATGATAAGTGCTATTAAAAGCACTATATACATTGCATTCTTTTCTAAAAAGTCGTACATAATTAAGTTATAAAGTTTTTAAAGTTTGTAAAGTTTTTAAAGTTTGTAAAGTTTATAAAGTTAAAAATAAATTTAAAAATATCTTATATTCTAATCAGTGAAATCAGTGTTATCAGTGTAATCTGTGATAAAGTTTTTCCACTCTTACTTTCAAATTCAAAATCCAAAAATAAAATAAAGTAAATCCTGCAAGCGATGTCAGGAATATTGTCAGCATAACCGGGTTCATTGTAATCTTTCCGCTCGAGTTAACGATAGCATCCTCGGGATGTAATGACTCGACGATTCTTGGCATAATAAAAATAAAAAACGGAACGGTAACGAATGCGATAATAGAATATACCGAACTTAGCTTAGCCTTTTGTTCGGGATTTTCAATTGCAGACCTTAAAGAAAAATAAGCACCATAAATCAAAAGTAATATAAAAATCGAAGTCTCTCTCGGGTCCCAGTTCCAGAATGAACCCCAGTTAAATTTAGCCCAGAGTGAACCCGTGACCGTTGCGAGTATGCTGAACACGAATCCGATTTCCGCAGATGAATATGCGGTAATGTCTTTATTCAAATCTCTCGATTTTAAATATCTAACGGAGTTTATCATCGAAATTAAAAATGCAAGTACGGCAATCCACGACATCGGAACGTGCAAATAAATTATTCTCGCTTTATCACCAAGTGACGGAATAAAAGGAATCGGAACAACTACAGCGGCTATAATTACAAAGGTAATAATAATAAAAATTAATATCTTTAAGTATGATTTCAAATTAAATGATTTAATTTAACATTTATAATTTAACATTATTTAGGTATATCTCTTCCCATCGAGTTATAGATATCTTCAATTTGCATCCTGTTGTTCATTGCTTCTTTATTATTCGGGTCGAGTTCAAGTACACGTTTAAAAAGTTTTAGTGCAGGTCCGTATTTTTTCTTTGGATTTAATTTTGCCTGGTACATAAGATAGTTACCGGCCGCCATATTTTTATCGATTAAGGTTTTTTTGTTCTCTTCCGAATTACTTTTTTTATAAACTTCTTCGAAATCTTTTGCCTCTTTTACAAGTTTATCGGCTTTTTCATCTACCGCGGATTCGGGAGCTGTATCCATCATTTCACCGGATAATTCCTGAGAGCCTTCCTGTATATTACCTTGTGTGTGAGGATTTTGCATATTTGAAGGTGGCTGTTTTGTTTCGGGTTGATTTTGCTTTTTCTCTTCCATTTTCGAGCAACCGGAAAATAGGGCTACTGTGATGAATAAAATTAAAGATAATTTCATAGGATTTAATGTAAATATATGTTTATAATATAGTAAAAAATTTCAACTTTTTCTAAATATAACAAAAGGAAATTTAATAAGATTCATAAGATTTGTAAGATTAAAAAAAATCCCAATTCTTAAAAAAATTGGGATTAGATAATATTATGTAATGAAATTATTTTCTACCAAAGTCCACTACCCCATTTATATGTCTTTGTTTATTTACGAATACATAATTTGTGTCTATGACAGTTCTGTGGCAATATCCGCAATTATTGGGGTAATATTGATGAGTGGACATAGGTTTTGGATTTCCTGTATTTGGGTCACCGTGGCAAGAGCCGCAGACTACGCTATTCGGGTCAGTAAAAACCGGTTGTGCATTTGAATTCCCGCCTTTAAAATATCCGTGACAATATACATTGGAACAGGTTTGGGTAGTTTTATTCCATACAGGATTTGGAGTAAATCCTGCAGTAATGGTTTTTGCTAAAGTTCCGAATACAACATTTGCAACACCCGGGCTTGAACCTATATGATTTGTATCGCTAAAACCGCTGATTTGTGTATGACATTCAAAACAGGATACCTGAGCAGAATATCTAACGGATGAATCCGAATTCAGATGAATATCGTGTGCACCAACTCCTTGCTCAGTTGGCAATGTGTGTCCAAGTAATGATTTAGGGGGATATATATGTCCCGCATTCCCGTGGCAAACGTGACAGTTCTCGGGTCCTTTTTGATGACATTCAAAACAGCTTTTTTGTGTGTTAGCACCTTTATAATCGTTTCCATGGCACGATTTACAGGCCTCTAATTTCCAGTTGTTTGCTCTGATACTAACCCCGTGGAAGTTAGCTGATGAAGGGGTCAGCCAACCATCTCCGTGAAAGATGCTTTCCGTTTGTACCGTTACAAGGTTATCCGATTGTTTACTGCAACCTTGAGTTAAAACTACTACTATTAACAGTAGAAATGTCGATACAGAAAAAATTTTATAAATTATTTTATTCATATTATTATAGAATTTATTTATTTATTTATGACAGTAACCACAGAATCCGATTCCTCGCTGACCATTTGGTTTCGCATTTGCATCTGTATGGCAAATGTAGCATACTGCTCCCGGAGTATTATGCCAAATACCTTTTTCATCCGATAGAAATCCGGTTTCGTGCGTTTTCGGATGTGTTCCTTTTATGCCGTTATTATCGAAGTGACACTTCACGCAGGTCGGGTCACCACCCTGAATGCTGTGACACGATTCACAGGATTCTATATCTCTTCTTGCAAGTTCAGAGTGTAAACCACCTCCGGAATGCACACCAATTGTTGTAAACCTTGGTTGCAGGTGACTTTTTGGAATAAATCCTGTTTGCGTGTTACCGTTGTTTTGATGGCAGGGTGTACAAAAATCTTCCGAGCTGTGACAGGTTTTACATTCGAAACTTCTTTGCCTTGCATCTATTCCGTGAGTGTATTGGTAATTTATCGTATGCATATTAGTTAACTTTTGTAATGCAGACCTGTCCGTTCTTACACCGGATTCTTTTGTGTAGTATGGTGCATAGAAATTTTTCGTGGTATTTTCTCCCGAATATTTTCCCACAGTGTGACATGCCTGGCAGAAATTATCGGAATGACACATCATACAATTATTTTTTCCGGATTCATTAACTACTTTATGTTCATTTAAAAAGTTTGAATTTAAATGAGTTTTTGGAGTAAGTACAGCCAGGTTTGTATGACACGCTTCGCAGTTGTTAGTTGCAGTTTTTTTATCGTGGCACGTTGCACAGCTTTCCATCATAGGAAAAGCAGTAGGACTTTCGCTTGCATATTTCACTTTTTCCAACCCGGTATGACAATCTGCACATTGCTTTCCTTTGTCGAGATGGAATTTATGCGAGAAGATTAAATTTTTTCCTGTAGCTTCAAGTTTTTTATAATTTTTTTCAAAGTGACATATGTTACAATTCTTTTCGTCTTTGACATCGTGGCAGGACTCACAGTTTTTCATTAGCGGATTCAGATTGTCTTCTGCTTTTACGGATGTTAACGCTTTGTCGTGACAATCTTTACACTGCATTCCCACATCTTTGATATGAAAGCCGTGATTAAATTTGATAATGTTTTTATTATCGGCGATTTTATTCTTTTTGTAAATATTGAATTTCTTTGCAATGTCCTTATCGAATGTGATATAAGCGGTGAGCGAGAGGAATGTAAGAATTCCAATTAAAAAGAAAATATAAAACTTTGTATTTTTCATATAAGTTAAAATTTTATCTGTTAGAATTTAGAAAACAACCAATAATTAAATCCTACTAAAAATCTTGTATCGAATTTGTAAATTTCATTTGTAATAAATTGTCCCTGTGCATCAACTGAAATTCTCGGTTCAGGTCTGTATGTGAATCCGAGTGAACCAGCAAATGCATTTAATCTATCGGACGAATAATTGCCGATTTTATATCGTGAATAGTTCAGGTTACTCGAAAGAACGAGCTTTGATTTTATTAATTCGTGAGATAAATAACCGTTGAAACCGTCCGATTCTCCTGCATATCCGGTATATTTTACGAACGATATTCCGTAAAAAGAGCTCGATACTCCGAGTTGCAATTTTAAAGAATTATCGCCATCATAAAAAACATTTCCTAATCTTCCATATACATTTATACCGTTATTAAACAGGTAATCGATGCCTCCTTCGATTTCCTGATTTTGCTTGTGAGTAAACACCCAGAAAATAGTATTGTAACTGATTTGAGGCTCTCTGTATAAATAGCTTGCCGATATTCTTATGTTATCATTGGCTTGTACACTTGTATTGAATTCGCCTCTGTATAGTTTTCTTACATTAATATCAAAATATGCTTTACCGTAGAAATTATGCTTTTGTTTAAAAGTGTAATTAATATCTAATCCGGCAAGTTGGTCGGCGGGAGAGTCCGTCTCAACTAATACTTCTCGTGTATTGAATAAGCTATCGGCTCTCAAAGCATAATACGATTCCGGTTTTCTGTGTTTATTGGAGTAGCTTAATCCAAGCATTAAGTCTTTTACTCCATAATATAAAAATTGACCTCCAACCGAATAGTTGTCTTTTATATTAGGATATTTATCGATTTCATAACTTAATGGTGTAAGTTCTCCGCCATAAGCAATAACCTGATATTCTTTATTTTTCCCGAGTTTCAATTTCATATATAATCCGTCGGTACTGCTTTTGTAAACACCTGCGGTAATAAAAGACCTTCCGAGTTTCAAATCCATAACATCGAAGAGGTTTGTTCCCTTAACATAAAGGTTATAAAATCTATACCCGAAGCCTCTGCCGATTTTATTTACTACGTCTTCATCGGTTTGTAAAAAAGTGTTGAACGACCATTTCTTTGAGGAAACATCGAACAGTAAATTCTGGTAACCTTTTAAATGATTTGTGTATGTTTCAGAGCCGCTTGCCGCTACGGAGTCAAGTCTTTGCCAGGTATAGAAGTAAGTGCTAAACCTCGCATTAATTGTCTGAGACCTGATATAAGAGGCAGACAGCAAAAACAATATCACAAGAAAAGAAGTAAGATACTTATTCATAAAAATATGTTTTATGCTTAAAGAAAATATTTAACTACAACAATCATTTCATCTTTAATAATAATATAGAGATGAGATGAAATTTATTTTTTCCCGGAAGATATATTCTCCTCCGTAAGAAAAACCGGGAATAATAAAAAATATTAATTTTTATATAAAAAACAAATTCTCATCCCCCTACTAAAAAAGCAGGGGATAAGACATCGAAAAATTTAATTTTTCGGTTTATAATGTTTAATAGTTTCCCACATTTCATCAAACTTGAACTCTTTGTATGATGGGCTTTCGGGATTATGACAATTTATACAGAACTGAGCTTTATCACCCGGAACATTTAATCCGTTATCGATGGCTTTTTGTTTGTCTTTCATTACAGACATAGCCTTGTATTCAGAGCCGGGACCGTGACAACTTTCACACTGTACGCCATCCTCTTTTACAAATGATTCGGATAGTTCATCCGGTACTAAATCTTTACCAAGCACGTGGCATTTTATACATTGCGGCGTTTCTGCGGCTTTTGTCGAGAATCCTTTATCTTTTGCGATTTTGTCTGCCGCTTCTGTTTGCAGTGTTTTCCATGCTTGCGAATGTTTAGAGTTTTGCCAGATGTCGAATTGTTTTCCCTGTGCCTCGGTTTTATGGCAAGTTTGGCACTTACTTACTCCAACATATTTAAAATTTCCGGCATTTTTTGAATTAACCGATGTCGAAGAAAAAACAACTAATACAGCTATGACAAGAATTAATCCTGAAACAAATGTTTTCTTTTTCATATTTGTTTTTTTGTTTTTGAAATATAATAATATTAAAATTAAAAATACATATTTATTGTTTTTATTTAAAACTTTTCAATTTCTTTTTCTTTTCGGCAAGATAACTGCTAAGTAAATCATAATTATGTACATATATGCTTGGATAAGAACTTATTTGGTTCACTATCCTTTTTATTTCGTTCGTTTCATTTTGCTGTTCGGAATTTAATCCTGCTCCTTTTAACTCATTAAGTAGTTCATTAGTTTCGGAAAGAAGAGTTTTAACATCTTTTTTCCAATCGTCCATTTGTTTATCGTAACCTTTCTCGTGACATTTAAGGCAAATTTTATTATCCGGTTTGAATAGTTTATCTGCGTTTACGTGACAATCGATACAACCGACCCCGCCCTGTTTCATAAAGTCGGGTTGGTTTTTATTTAAGTACGTTCCATTGTAAACCTGCGATTGAAAGCTGTGACATTTAACACAAACATCATTTGTTTTAGTCGATGAATGGTGACAACTGTTACAATTCTGTTTGCTTACAATAAGTTCACCGTGCTTGTTAGCATTTGAGTGACATTTGTCACAAGGGACTTTCTGTTTTACAATATGCTGGTTATGAGAAAAATTCATATCATATTTTTTCACTGTGATTTCCTGAATTCCAGAATGACAGTTATAGCATTCATT
>JGI20214J51088_10003112_pt1 | contig 10972 bp, 10 predicted proteins | sample WetSurMetagenome_FD_51088 | JGI IMG/M metagenome (IMG submission 51088)
GGTTCTCTTTTGTCGAGATGTTCAGCTGGAACCCGGTAACCGACGCCCATGATTTCCCGGGGAGGGGAAGCAGTTTCCTCCTTGAAAACAAGATTGCAACCATGCTCGGTATTCCTGATCACAAAAAGTCCGGTATGTATCTCGAAGTCGAAAAAAGGGCACGTATTCTTGAAAGACTTCATAAAGCAGGTTATACCGGGTTCTATGACCTGTACCACATGATGACCAAAATCAAGAAACAAGGGCTCCTTACTATTGATATCGCAGATTAGTGGGTTTGACGCATATTATGGATGTTAAAAGCCTCCCCGCCGGGACTCCCGTGATTCCGGTTAAAGAAGGCCGCCAGGTTCCCTTCAAGGGTCTTATAAAGTCCATTAAGGATAAGGTAGACTCAGTCCTTGAAGCAAAGCGGATGGCAGCTGATATGCTGTTTATGATCACCTATATGGCATCCATCACGACAGCACGTGCAACCCGGCCCGAGATCTTTGCATATACCGCTCTCAGAAAAGAGTACGCAACAGCGAAATATATCGGGAAAGTTGAATTTTTTGTAAAACGCTGGAATTACAGTTACGTGGAAGGCCTTACTGCTGTCGCAGAGCGGACAAAAAACCAGCTGCTCCAGAGTATGCTGAACCGGTATTCCAACTCAATTGAGTCCGGTGTGCCGGATGAGGACTTCCTCTCCCGCGAACTTGCTACCGTGAGGAGCGTATACCGGAACAACTACGAGCAGGGCCTCGAAATGTTAAAAAAATGGGGTGATGCATACATTGCGATGCTCTTCTCAGGTGCCCTGGTCGGGATTATTATCATGGTTTCGGTTGCCATTTTTGCGCCTGATGATGTCCAGTCAACCCTGATGATGTCCTACCTGATCGTGTCAGCTGTTTCAATATTCGGGATTGTAACGATGTACTCTTCAGTCCCGTCCGATGATAAAATCCATGACCTTCCCACCGGCTCAAAGGAGCAGATGATCATCAGGCGGCTTGAACGGAGAATCATTCCTGTTGTTATCCTTGTCACGATAATTTTCTTTGCAATCAGTGCACTCGGTCTCATCAAGGATGTATATGGACTTGTAATGCTCTTAATCGGACTTATGCTCCTCCCCCTTGGTATTATCGGGTATCTTGATGATAGTAATATCATCCAGCGGGATGCGGACTTTACTTCTTTTATACGAAGCATGGGTGCGGTAATGGGAGGAAAAGGGACGACCATGGGCCATGCACTGGCTGAAATTGACAGAAAATCCCTGGTGGTGCTGGAACCCCTGATTAACTCGGTTTATTCCAAACTAAATCTTGGGCTGGACGAGGACCTGAGCTGGGAGAAATTTATCGGGGAGAGCGGGAGCAACCTGATCTATAAATACCTGAACATTTTCAGGGACTCGTGCGAACTTGGCGGGGCACCGGACAAGATTGGGGAGATTGCAGGCTCTTCAATGCTTGAGCAGGTCCTCCTCCGAGAAAAAAGAAATTCGGTTTCGATGGGTTTTGTTGTCCTCATTATCCCGATGCATACCATGATGATTGCGATTTTCCTGTTTCTTTTCCATATTCTCCTGACGATGTCCAAAGCAATAGCAGGCGTGATGGCTAACCTTGATACGATGGGTGAAGGTGCCCAGGCCGGTGCGAGCCTCGGAGGGTCAATGGCCAGCGGTATCAACATGTTTGTATCGTTTCCTGAAGGTGAAATGACTGTTTACATCATGATAATCATCACGATTATTACCGTTGCAAATATTTTCGCAGGAAAAATTGTGATGGGAGGCGGGAGATATATTTTTTACTTCTTTGCGAGCATTTTATCGATTATGACGGGAATTGTATATATTGTTTCACCGTATATTGTTGCAATGTTCTTTAACATCCCGGTATATACGGGGGTCTAGGAAATGAAGGATTCAGTACGCCGGATTTTACTATTTGCTGTCATCGTTATTGCCGGGTTAGTGCTGGTCCTGTTTGATTTACCAGTGATTTTTCTGTTACTGGTAGTTATCGCACTTGCGATCCTGGTGCTTTTAATAAACGGGTCAATAAAAATACCTAAGTTAACGGTACCCAAAATCCCGCTTTCATTACCAAAAGGTGCAAAAAAGAAAGGTAAAGAACAAAAGTCCCCGGTTGCAGAAAAGCCTGCCAAAGAAAAAAGCATTAAAAAACCGGAAGCCGGGACAAAATCTTCAACAGGCAAAAAATCCCGCAAAATACCCGGGAGTTTTTCCACCATAAAGGACGCATTTTCATCGATGGGAAAGGCAATCTCTGTTATAGCAGGCGATATCGGCAAGGCCAGAAGGCCCGCAGCTGCAAAACAACGGGAAAAACAGAAACTCGACCAGATGCTGGACCAGTCCGTCCAGGGTCGGGCGCCTGATATCCGGTCACTTGAAGATGCAAACCCTGAAATTGTTCCCGCGGGGAAACAGATTGTTGCAGATCCCTTTTCAACCCTGGTAAAAGAGCAGATGAACACTGAATTACTTGACTCTGTTCAACCCGATGATGAAGTGGGTGACCTTTCGGCCCTGAATGATCTCGATCTCGGGAGTGATATGTCGGGGGCATTTGGTGATGATATATCAAATCTTGATGTCTCTTTAGACACTGATGACGGGATAACTATTGATGACGACTCTGAAACTGATGAGGTTGCTTCAATTCTTGCGGCCAATATCGGGGACCTGGAGGCAGGAGAAGAAGCAGGAGAGGATATGCTGTCAAACGAAAATGCCCTGGGGGGTCTTGAGGACCTTGATATAAACAATATTGATCTTGACCAGGAGCTCGGTGACCCTGATGAACCTGATGTTAAGGAACCCAGGCCGGAACCTTCACCCGTTGTAAGCCCCCAGGCTCCTGTACAAAAAGCATCATCATCCGGTTCTGCAGCAATGGGAGGATCCATGTTTGCGTCTGCACCTTCAAGTAAGGTAGAATCTGCCGAAAAGCCCAAGGATATGGGAGATTCGATGCTGGCATTTTCTTCCGGAAAGGGAATGGATGACGACCTGATGGCGTCTCTTAAATCTGATGCGTCGGGTGTTAAAAAAGATAACAATGCTCCCCTTCTCCGTGACCTAAAAGATGTAAAAGTCCCTGCGGTGGATCTCGAAAGAGAACTCGAAGGAATATTAAGTATGACGAAAGTAAAGAAATAAGTGGTAGTACCTCATCAGGCAGAGTGTTGAATTGGCTGAAATACCTGTAAAAATAGAAAAAGATGGGAAATGGGTTGTATCGAAAGTTGATATTACCCAGGACCAGCTTTCTATCAGGGAGCCCGTAAACACGGATATTACATTTAAATCAATCATTAATCTGGAAGAGAAAAAAAGCGTCCTCAGCATTATGGTGAAGGGAAACCCTGAAACTCTTTACCGTATCGCTACAGTCCCGAAGGCATTGCTGGTCTTAAAACGCATGATTATCATGTCCTGCAGTGCGTACCGCCTGAGTGCTTATTTTATGTCCCCTGCAGTCCGCGGGGGTGTCATGGTCACGGACGCACAATGGGAGAAAGGTGCTGTGGCGGTGCTAAAAACCGGGATCTGGTTTGTAAGCCAGAATAAACAGGTCTGTGTCCCGATTGCTGAGGTTGCAGGTATTGAAATGACCCAGCGTGACGTCCAGAAAAAACAGGTGGATGTCATCAAAATCGATCACCTGGAAAGCGGGGAAGTAGTAACAAGCTTCGTTCTCTGTCCTCTCTCGACATTACAGATCCTTCTTAATTTTTTGAAAGATGCTACCAAAGAGATGGATATGAAGGGTGATGAGCTCGACCCCCTTGCCGCACAGGTCGGAATGCTCGTCTATAGTGGAATGGACTCGCATGCGATTGAAAATATGCTCAATATCCCGCATACAGAACTCGATACNATATTTGATAAACTCTTAAAACTTGGACTTGTTGAAATAATGTTTACCCGGAGGGAAGTCCAGCTTACACCAAAGGGAGTCCGGTTCATTTCTGATGCTGTAAAACCTCCAACTCCTTAACCATTTGCAGGTAGGCACAGCATTAAGTACATATAAGTGCCGGACAAAGAGCTGATGTGATTACACATGGGGAGAATTCTGATCGTTGATGATACACTTTTTATGAGGACACTTCTTAAAAACATCCTGTTCTCCGGCGGACATGCAATTGTAGGTGAAGCTGGTGATGGGGATGAGGCTATTGAGAAGTACAAGGAGCTGAAACCCGACCTCGTAACCATGGATGTAGTAATGCCGAAGATGAATGGGATAGAGGCCCTGAAGGCAATAAAGGCCCTTGACCCAAATGCGAAGGTAATTATGTGTACAGCTGTGGGGCAGGAGCAGATGGTTAAGCTGGCAATAAAAAGTGGTGCGAGAGGGTATGTCGTTAAACCCTTCCAGGCGCCAAAGGTTCTTGAAGAGATAAAAAATGTTCTTGGATCGTGACGATGATCCGTGTTCTTGTAATTGATGATTCGCTCTTTATGCGGACAATAATTACTGATATGCTTCGAAAAGACCCGGAAATTGAGGTCATCGGGGTGGCAACAAATGGTGAAGACGGGTTACTTAAGATAAATGAGTTAAAACCCGATGTGATAACGCTGGATATCGAGATGCCGAAAATGGATGGTATCGAAGTTCTCAAGCGGAAATCTTCAATGGAGCACCAGCCAAAAACCCTGATGCTGAGCTCGCTCACCTCCCAGGGTGCCCTGATGACAAAAAAGGCGATGGCATACGGGGCTGATGACTTTATGCTGAAACCAAAAGACCTGGCGCGCATAAGGGGTATATCGCAGGAACTAATATCGAAGGTCAAAAACCTGGTCAATATTGCCTATATATCCAGAAAAACAGAACCTTCGGCTGAAATGGCAGACAAAATCGTGCTTATCGGATCCTCAGCCGGTGGTCCCCCCATGCTTGATGTCCTGCTTTCATCTTTTACTACCACGTTGCCTGCTGCCGTAATGATCACACAGCATATGCCGGAAGGAGGATTTACAGCTGCCCTTGCAGCCAGGCTCAACCGGCTCTCCCCAATGCCTGTAAAAGAGACCGAAAATGGTGATGTACTTTCAAGTGGCCAGGTTTATGTATCGATGGCCGGGTATCATACGGTCATATCCAGCATGATTACCTCGTCCGGGTTCAAAGGGGGAAGGATAATACATTCCCGGGCACCCCCGGAACATAGTGTACGGCCAGCGGTAAACAAGACNTTTACGTCCGCAGCAGCAGCGTTTGGCCCTCTTACAGTTTCAACAATTTTATCCGGGATGGGAAGTGATGGTGGCGACGGTACCCTCGCAGTGAAACAGCATGGGGGGACCACCATGGTGTGCCGGGAATCTGACTGCCTCGTATACGGGATGGCCCGGTCGGCACTAAAACTTAATTGCGTGGATTCAGTATTGCCGCTCCGGACGATGGCCGGTGAGATTACACGGGTTGTCAGGGCCATGGGGGGTTAACCATGTCTGAGATGGATACCTACAGGGCCCTCTATATTGCCGAGTCGAGAGAAAATCACGAAACTATTGTAAAAAATCTCCTCGTACTCGAAAACGGCCCTGATGAAGCAGCAATTGCAGAAATATTCCGTTCCGCCCATTCCCTGAAGGGAATGTCGGCGACGATGGGATTCCTGCACATGGAGAGAGTCTGCCATGCAATGGAGGATGTGTTCCAGCTTATGAGAAGCGGCCACCTGGAAGTCCACCAGGACCTTGTAGACCTACTCCTTGCAGCATCTGATGACATCGAACAGATGCTTGATGATATTGAGTCCGGGGGGCCGGGAACAATTGATCATCTCGAAGAACGNGTCCAGGCGCTCCTTGACTGGGAAACCGATCAGCATGCACCGGGGAGATCGGTAGCGGGACCAATTGAGCCGGAAAATATTGNAACGATCCCTGCACAGACCCGGGATGTAGCTTTGCTTGAAGAACGTGACGGCCAGTACCAGATGTTGATAAAGCTCCGGGATGATTGCGATAACAGGAACCTGAGGGGCATGCTCCTGCTCCAGAACCTTGATCAATTCGGGACCATCATCCAGTGCATACCTGATCGGGTGATTGTTGAAGACGGAGCATTTGACGGCACAATCCGGCTCGTGATCAGGAGTGATGCCGGGATTGATGCCTTAAAAACAGCTGCCTCGGTTTCCGATGTCAGGGAAGTCCTGTTCGGACCCGATATTGAACTGGCTGCAACCAGGTTGGCCCCGGATCCTGCAGGTGTGACAAAACCGGAAAAAGGGCCAGGTATCACGAGTGCGGGAACTGATCATGTGCCCGGGGTCTCGAAGCTGGTGAAGGAAGAACGTTCAGATAAAAGCAGGGAAGTCAAGAATATCCGGGTGGATATTACCCGCCTTGACCAGATGATGAACCTTATTGAGGACCTGGTTATCAACCGTGGCCGACTGGCCCAGATAGCCAGGAAATTCCAGATGAAAGAGCTGGATGAGACCCTCAACATGGTCGGACGATCAGTATCCGACCTTCAGAACCTGATGATGAACATCAGGATGATCCCCCTTTCCCATATCTTTAACAGGTTCCCACGAACGGTCCGTGACCTGGCCCACAAGGAGGAGAAAGAGGTAGAATTCACGATTGAGGGGGGCGATACGGAACTTGACCGCAGTATTATGGATGGGCTTAATGACCCGTTACTTCACCTTATCCGGAACGCAGTGGACCATGGGATTGAAAAACCGGAAATCCGGATAAAAGGTGGGAAACCCGGGAAAGGGACCTTAAATCTTATCGCCAGCCGTGATCGTGATAATGTCGTTATTGTTATAGAAGATGACGGGGCTGGTATCAACAGAGAGAAAGTGGCAAAAAAGGCAATCGAGCGGGGATTGATCACCGATCAACAGGCTGCCGAAATGACGAATGAAGCAGTGTATGACCTCCTGTTCCTGCCTGGTTTCTCAACAGCCGAGAAGATTACAGATGTCAGTGGCCGGGGTGTAGGGCTCGATGTAGTCAGGACTGCCATAGATAACCTGAAAGGTACCATCAAGGTTGAGTCCACTCCCGGGAAAGGGTCACGGTTTGAACTGGTCCTGCCGCCGACGATGGCAATCGTAAATGTGCTGATGGTCCGGATTAATAACCGCCGCTGTGCAATTCCGGTTAATAATGTTGTGGAGGTTGCCGGTCTTTCTGTGAGCAAGATACATCATATCGGGACACAGGAAGCAATAATGATGAGGGACGAAGTACTACCGCTTGACCGGCTTGATGATATGTTCGGTAAGTCTGATCATACGGAGATCCTTGTAGTACTCCAGCACCAGAACAAAAAACGCACGATCGCGGTTGACCTGATCGAAGGGCAGCAGGAGGTTGTTATTAAACCCCTGAGCTCAATGATCGGTGGGTGTCGTGGAATAAGCGGGATTACAATTCCCGGTGACGGGGAGGTAGTACCTGTGCTTGATGTAAATGCAATTGTGAAGGAGAACTGATATGAAACTGACACATGTACAGACAGATGCACTTCAGGAACTCGGAAATATCGGTGCAGCCCATGCTGCAACAACTCTTTCCACGATGCTGTCGTCAAACGTTTCGATGAGTGTGCCAGAAATCAAGGTTATTGATATTTCTGAAATCTACAAATACGTGGGTGATGAGATTGCCGCACTCGTATTGTTCCAGGTTAACGGGGAAGTCAAACATGGGGGGTACCTCCTGTTATATATCGCAAAAAATTCAGTAATCCGGTTGACAAATGCAATGCTTGGATTAACCGATATGGACCGTGAGCTTGACGAGATGGATGAAAGTGCCCTCCTTGAGGTGGGGAATATCATGGTATCAGCATTCCTGGATGGAACGGCGGAGCTATTGAATATCATTATGCTGCCGTCCCCCCCACAACTTATCATCGACATGCCTCATGCTGCAATTGAAAGTATCATTGCATCCCAGGATTCAATTGATATTGACGAGGTAGTGCTGTTCAAAACAGAATTGTTAAGTGATGCCCATAATATACAGAGCAGTATTTTTCTCTTTCCGAACCACCCGATGCTTGAGGATATTATCCGAAGGCTTGAGGAAATTCTCGATCCTCCAATATGAAGGAAAAATGATACTATGAGTCTAATGCCCACAGGAAACGATACCGTCATAATAGGCATCGGTGAGTACCAGGTAGGATCGATGCCAATGGCTTCAATCGGGCTGGGTTCATGTGTAGGCCTTGTCATCCATGACCGGAAGATTGGGACCGGTGCCCTCGTTCATATCATGCTGCCCTCATCACAGGGAAAATCAGACCGCCCTGGAAAATATGCGGATACGGCAGTTGAAGTCCTGNTGAAAGAATTAACGAAAAATGGTAGTTCTCCTGGTAACCTGATTGCCAAGATTGCCGGAGGTTCAGCAATGTTCAAGACATTTTCCGGTAATTTAAACATCGGAGAGCGTAATGTCGAAGTGATCCGGAAACTGTTAAAGGATAATAATATTCCACTCAAAGGGGAAGATGTCGGCGGTTGTATTGGGCGTACAATTTTCTATTATCCAAAAGAAAATGGCAAACTGGTCATAAAAAAAGGCGACGGGACGCTGAGCGAATTATAGGATTTTTTACCGTCAAATTACTATTTTAAAAAATTCTATGATTTTTAANGTTACTGTTTCATCTTCCGGGATTTATTCGTAAAAGGTAATCACATGATAAATACGGCGGCGGCGATTACCGTTGTCCATAACCCGCTTTTCTCTCCCTGTGCAGACTGGCATGTATGTGTAGTCCTGAATATCTTTCCGCTGGCCATGTAGATCTGTTCCCGTTCCTGCCACGCCTGATTGATATCAAACTCTATACCGAAGGTAGTCGCAAGCATTGTGGCTGCAAGGTCCTCTGCATATTCTCCGGTCTGCTCTGATGTCTCTCCATATGCATGGTGTTCAGAGAGGTACCCGTACTCCTGTGTATCTTTGGGGAGTGCAAGACCTATCGCTGCAGAAATTAAACGGTTCGGTTCATTCGTCTCATTCTTTGCCATTACAACATAGGTGATTTCGCCAGCCTGGAGGAGCTGGAGGCCTTCTTCAACGGAGAGCTGTTTGCAGTTTGGAGGGAAAATTGAGGATACATATACCAGGTTACATTTTTCGATGCCTGCTTTTCGAAGGGCCAGTTCAAATGAAGCAAGGCGATCTTTATGCACACCGAACCCGCGTGTGAAAAATATTTTTTTCGGAACAGCCATAGAACTTTTTTTGATTTCTGTGGTTTTTAATCTTTCTTTCCGAAAAAAACCATGCGGGTTTTATTAGCTACTGTGAAATTAGGCAGATTATTAAATATAATGCGGAATATCGTTCATTATATCCCTCAATTTGATCATGGTTGATAATGATGTCCAACGGTGCTGTAAATTAGCCGTGATGAAAAGCTTATTGGATAATTGAACTTCTTTGTTAAATCAGCAAACCCGGGTTTTCATAATAATTACCGGCTGGTATAACAATTATTTATGCAATGGCCACAAATATTGGAGGAGCTGAAATTGTATTCAGTCCATCCCGAGGAGGATTTAATGAAAACCGGAAATAATTTACTATACATATTATCTGTTTTCCTGATGCTCGCAACACTGGGCACTAGTGTTACTGCAGATGGAGTGAACCAGACGCCAGAAATCCAGGGCATTACGACGAGTACTTACATTGACGTTGTCGGGATGGCAAGCAACAGCGTTGACCTTGCCTGGAGTTCCAGCAGTGGATCATCCCAGACGACGGTATACTCTGAAAACACTAATGCAATGAACGGCCATACCGTCTATGTAAAGGATTTCAGTATTAATACCGGCAATAAGAATGTGGGGGAGAGCAATGTCGAATCGTCCCGTCAAATAACATTTGAAGGGCTTGATGGCGGAAACATGGTCTCTGATGAGAGCCTGTTGATCGATACTTCGGGAAGTTCCTCATCAGCTGAAGGGCAGTTCCTCTGTCCGTTTGGCGCAGCAAGTATCGGCACACTCCCTGCATTCTGTAACATAGTGCAGTCCGGAAGCCATGTAGACAGTACGATCATTTCGCTCTCAACATATGCATCAAGCCGGACAGTTATGGCAACAGCCGATGTGCCAGTTGCATTGACCTATAGCATCAACGCCCATGGGGTCAACACGGCAAACGGCATTATTCCTGCCCAGGGACTGGTCTCCGCATACATGCGTGCACACCTCCAGGGTGGGAGTGGTAATACAACCACAAAAGCGTCAGACCTGACGTATGAAGATAAATCTTCGATAAACGGAATTATTAATGCCTTCACAAAGTCCTACGCCTACCAGTCAGGGGCAAGGACGCTGTGAGAACGGAGTCTTAATTATCCCTGTTGTGGATCCAGGGAAAATAATCCTCCTTTTTTTTAATCTTGTTTTAATAATCCTGATATTGGCAGAGATCTGAGAAGATAGGATTTATTTCTTTTTTTCTGGTGAGATTCATTCTCTCCTGCAACATCGTTAATAAGTTGCCGGACACATTAAATATGGAAATCATGAAGGCAGTTCTTGGTCTGGAAGATGGGACATACGTGACTGGTGATGGGTTCGGGGTTGAAGGGGAGTGCAGGGGAGAACTCGTATTCTCAACCCAGATGACCGGTTACATGGAAGCCCTTACCGATCCGAGCTATTTTGGCCAGATGCTGCTTTTTACATATCCCTTAATTGGAAATTATGGTGTTGACCTTCAAAATTTCCAGGCAAAAAAACCGTGGGCCCTTGGTTGTATTGCACGAGAAATCTGCGCTTCACCTTCCACCGGCATTCCGATGGTCCGTTATTTTGAAGACAACAGCCTGCTCGGCATGAGTGGAATTGATACCCGGATGCTTACCATCAAGACCCGGGTAATGGGTACCCTCAGGGCCGCATTAGTTNTAGGGGACGATAATGGAGAATATGC
>JGI20214J51088_10003114_pt1 | contig 10970 bp, 15 predicted proteins | sample WetSurMetagenome_FD_51088 | JGI IMG/M metagenome (IMG submission 51088)
GTGCCGGTTAATCGCGGAATCCTGACAACAGCTCACATCCTGCTCAATGAGCCGATGGAACAAAAAGAGGTAGAGAAAATGTACCGTGATTTCTATAAAGGTGAATACTTTGTCCGGTATCAGAAACCCTCGCTCGCTGCTGTCCGGGGAAGCAATTTCTGTGATGTCATGGTCGAAAGTGAAGGATTACGTGTCGTAGCAATATCTGCAATTGATAATCTCGCTAAAGGGGCAAGCGGGCAGGCAATCCAGAATATGAACCTGATGTGTGGGCTGAAAGAACAGGATGGACTCGTTGGGGCAGGTATGTTACCTTAGGTGAAAGAGAATGCTGGTAAAAGATGCAATGACTAAAGAGCCTGTTATGTGCACGGCTGAAACAACGCTCCGGGAAGCAGTAGGGTTAATGAGGAACCATCATATTGGCGGGCTTCCTGTTATGGAAGGCCCGGAACTCGTTGGAATAATTACAGAATCCGATCTCATCTCGCTCCTTGAATCTGAAAGGATCTCGGATGATCTGTGGCTGCCATCTCCTTTTGAGATTATTGAGATNCCTATCCGGGAGTACATCAACTGGGAAAAGACAAAACATGCGCTTACCAATATCGGGGACATGCCGGTAAAAAAAGTGATGACACGTAAGGTAATCACCGCAACCGAGGAGATGGAAATCGAAGAAGCTGCCGCTCTCATGTTAAAGGAGGGGATTTCACGTCTCCCGGTAATTCGGGGAAAAAAAGTGGTTGGCATTCTCGCGAGAGCAGATATTATCAATGCAATTGGATCTTCACATTCTTTCAAAGAGGGAGAGGGCACATAAATGACCTTTCGAAGTATCTGCGCAGTGAAGGGGGTTAAGGCATATGGTATAAAAGAAGGCAAGTTCGGATTGACACTCATCAGTGCAAGCGGTACGGCAGCTGGCGTATTTACTGAAAATCTTGTAAAAGCCCCTCCTATCGAGCTTATGCGCAAACAGATCAAAAAGGGGAACATGGAAGCGGTAATCGCAAACAGCGGTTGTGCCAATGCCTACACCGGAAAAAGGGGATATGAAGATGCTGTTGCGATGACCGGATATGCGGGGTTTGAACTGGGTGTTGAACCGAAACTGGTAGGTGTTGCAAGTACTGGCGTTATCGGGAGATATCTTGATCTCCCTCTCATTCAACGCCAATGCAAAGCCATTGCTCACAAGATCGATCGAACCACAGAAGCTGAAAGCCTTGCAGCCGAGGCCATAATGACAACCGATACATTTCCAAAACACGCACTCATTCAAAAAGAAACATTCTGTATCGGAGGAATAACCAAGGGAAGCGGTATGATCGCACCGAATATGGGGACAATGCTGGCATTTATTTACACCGACGCGGATATCGGTCCAAAACCGCTATCACAGGCTCTTAAACAGGCTACACAACGCACATTCAACCGGGTTGTCGTCGATGGCGATATGAGCACCAACGATATAGCTCTTTGCACGGCAACAGCAGAATCCGGAAAGGTAAATCATGCCGAGTTCTCGCTTGCTCTTGAGGAGTGTTGCCGATCACTTGCCCGACAGATTGCTGCAGACGGCGAAGGGGCGACAAAACTCATTGAAGTGACGGTCACGGGAGCCAAAAACGAAGCAGCGGCGGGCAAAGTTGCCCGGACAATTATCGAGTCCCCACTGGTAAAAACCGCGGTCTATGGGGAAGATCCCAACTGGGGGAGGGTAGTTGCCGCTGCAGGTCGTGCCGGGGTTGAGTTTGATCCGAATGCAATTTCTCTCTGGATCGGCAACGGAACTGAACGATATCCCTTGGTCAGGTCGGGAGAAATTATCGCAGACTTAAAAAAAGCAAAAGAATCCATGCATGGCAAGAATGTGATTTTTATCCTTGACCTTGCTGCAGGAAAAGAAGAAGCAACCGCATGGGGCTGCGATCTTACTGAACGCTACGTTGAGATCAACGGGAGATACACCACATGATGAAGCGCGAAGACGTTCTAATGGAAGCACTGCCGTACATCCAGCAGTTCCATGGCAAGACTATTGTGATAAAACTCGGCGGGCACGCGATGGTGGACCCGGTGGTTCTCGAAAATGCCATCCGGGATGCAGTGCTCCTGCATTATGTAGGGATCCGGGTCGTACTAGTGCATGGCGGGGGACCGGAGATCTCTGAGAAGATGAAAGCAATGGGCAAAGAATCTGTGTTTGTTGGTGGACTGAGGGTAACTGACCAGGAAACCCTTGAGATCGCCCAAATGGTTCTTGTCGGGAAGATCAACAAGGGAATCGTCTCACTCATTGCGAAATGTGGTGCCCGGGGTATCGGGCTTTCGGGCAGCGATGGTAACCTGATAATTGCAAAGAAAATGGAACTTCAGCGGGTTGATGTCGGGGGTGTACAACAGGAAGTTGATCTCGGGCATGTCGGGGAGATCGAATGTATAGATCCAGCAATCCTGAACACGTTGCTCGATAAAAACTATATCCCTGTGGTGGCTCCGATTGCAATCGACAGATTTGGAGGGAGTTTAAATATCAATGCCGATACAGCAGCCGGGGATATCGCCATCGCGCTCAAATCGTATAAACTGGTCAATATGACTGATGTTGATGGAGTTATGGATGCAAACCGCACACAAGTCTTCAGAAAGCTGTCAATTGGTGAAGCGATTTCATTGCAGAAGTCAGGAGCGATTGGCGAAGGTATGATTCCAAAGGTGAATTCGATAATCAAAGCGGTTGAAAATGGCGTTTGTTATGCTCATATCATCAACGGCAATATTGAACATAATCTCATTCTTGAGCTGTTCACCCGTGACGGTGTAGGGACAATGATATCCCTGAAATGAATTTTTTTGCTCGGCAGAAGAATATATTCTATTATCGTCATTAACAATAAGTACTGGAACTCTCAATTATGGAAAAAAATCAAAAAATTTTCCTGATATTACTTACTGTAATTATCGTCAGCGCTGCGTTTTTTCTTGCATCCCCTTATTATAATCCAGTCAAGACAGGGCCACTTCGATCTTTGACAGGAAATGCTTCTGGTCCCGTGACCGCTTATTATTTTTACGGGGATGGTTGCAACCATTGCGAGAAGGTGAAGCCTTTCATCGCAGACCTTGAAGTAAAGTATCCGGATCTCAACCTCACGAGGCTTGAAGTCTATAACAATCCTGAAAACAGGCAACAGTTCTTAGAACTGAGCAGGAAGTACGGTGTAGCCAACCCCGGAGTTCCAATAATATTTATCGGAAACAGTTCATTGATCGGCGAGGTTGAGATAACAGAACGATTTGAATCCGAAATCATTACCGAGAGAGAACGGCTTGCTTCCTGTAACAGTACCGCACAACCTGTAACACCGGAGAAGGAACCAACATGTCCGCAGGAATCTTCGCAACTCAGCCTGCCGCTGGTAATTTTCGCAGCAATGGTTGACAGTGCCAATCCCTGCGGCTTGTCGGTGCTGGTTTTCCTCCTCATCCCAATGGCAGTAGCCGGGAGCAGGAGGCGCATCCTGCTTGTCGGCGGTGTGTATATCGCCGCGATGTTCCTGTTCCATCTTCTCGTTGGAATCGGCCTGTTCTCGATATTCTCACTCTCCGGACTGTCGCGGATTTTCGCTCTTATCGGTGGGGCAATCGCTCTTATTCTGGGAATTATAACAATTGTCGATGTAATTAGGAACAAAGAGACTTTTATCCTCTCTATACCTGAATCAAAGAAAGGTTTGCTCGGTAATTATATCCGCATCGCATCCCTTCCCGCAGCATTTATACTGGGGATCCTGGCCGGAATCCTCGGTTTTTCCTGCACCGGTGGTATCTATATCAGCATACTAGCTATCATGGGAACGAATATGACGGTAATGTCCGGCTTGCCGTGGCTTGCACTCTACAACATTGTGTATATTCTCCCGCTTATCCTGATCACCCTTCTTATTGCATATGGCATTTCTCCCGAAAGGGCCGAAAGCATGAGGACAGAATACAAACGGACTATCCGATTGATAATTGGGCTCGTTCTGGTAACTCTTGGCCTCGTTATCCTTTTTGGCTGGGTCGGGTAAACCTCAAAAATTTAGTTAAAAAAAGAACTATCAGGGAAGATTTCCATCCCCGAAACACTCTCTCTGGCGCTCTTCACTCATCGCAATGAGTTGTTCAAATATTTTCTGCACGGCCACAGGATCGATCTTGGCCTCTACAGCCTGTTCAAAAATAGCTTTCAGGACCTCAGATGTCCGCTGCTCATCATGGACAGGTCTCCCTTCGTGGACCTTGATCTTTGCAATCCTTCCGGCAAGGTCTTGCCGGTGTGCGATGAGCCGGATAATTTCTTTGTCAGTCCTGGTAATCTCTGCACGTATGGCCTCAAGGGTCATATGTTATACATATCCAATGTCCCAAAATAAACGTAATCCTTCGCCTCCCCAACACCAAAGCAGATAACCGATAACTTTCTTATTTGATCTGGTACTTCTATGCTTGAACGTATTTCCCGACGCGAAGAATTTGACCTTCTTGTTGCCTGGATAGCCATATCAGTTGCATTTGCAATTATTTTTCTCCGAGGCTCCGGGCGGGTAGATCCCCTTCTTGCCCTGTCATACCTGGCTGTATCCTTATTCACCGTCGGCATTGGTTTTATATTTCACGAGATGGCGCACAAATTTACTGCAATTCAATATGGATTCTGGGCAGAATTCCGGAAAGACAATATCATGCTTGTCGTTGCGGTTGCGCTTGCTGCGCTTGTAGGTGTGGTCTTTGCAGCTCCCGGAGCAACAGTAATTTATGATACCACAGGTAGAGGAATAAGCCGGGAGCAGAACGGAAAAATATCAGTAGCCGGTCCCCTTGTTAATCTCCTTCTTTGTATCCCTTTTGCAGGGCTTCTTCTCTATGGCGGGGAAGGTATGTCCCTGACGGGAAATTTTGTAACAATGATAGGTATGATAGGTTTTCAGGTGAATGCGATGATTGCAGCATTCAACATGCTTCCTGTCAGCGTTTTGGATGGCAAAAAGGTATTGGCCTGGAACAAGGTTGTTTTTATCGTCGTGATCGTCGCGGCATTTGGTGCTCTTCTGGTATCCTATGATCTAAACATATTCTCTCAAATTCTTTGATGCAATTTACCTATTCCTTATTTCTTAAAAACATACAAAATTATGCTCAAGGTCTACGCTTCCCTTTCAGGGAACTCTGTTATGTAATTTATTCAGTACTCCAACAACTTTCTGTCCTTTCCCAAAGGCCTCCCTGAGTGCTGTCGGGTGATTTTTGATACCCTTGAATTGATCCATATTATTGGCTATGATATTGTCATAATATTCAAAACCGACCCCATTAAAAAACGCGGTGATGGCAGGAAAGGCTGCATCAAACACATTATCCCAAGAAAGTCCCGCGGTCGAGATAAATATCCCTTTATGTCGAACGATGTGATCATTTGGAAAATAGAGTGTCTTTAAGATAAATTTCCGCGCCCAGAGGTACTGCCCCCGGTCGATCAGGCCTTTCAGTTCTGCCGTAATTCCCATGCTATAGATCGGGGAAGCAACGGCGATTGCATCTGCCTGAAGGATTTTATCAAAGAGCGTGATAGCGTCATCCTTCACAATGCATTCTCCGGNTTTGTGGCAGGCGTTACAGCCCCTGCAAGGTGAATAATCAAGGTCTNTGAGGACTATTTTTTCTACCGATGCACCGGCAGTTTTAGCTCCGTCTAAGAATCTGTCAAGCAGTGTCTCTGTATTTCCGTGCCGGTGCGGACTTCCTGAAATGCCAAGAACTTTTATTTCCATAACCCCTCACAAAGCAAGACGCTTACTCAATTCTGCAATAACGGTTTTTCCGAGTTTTTCTGCATCTGTTTTTGCCGTAGGGTGATGTTCAATCGCTCCTTTCTCATCCACACCATTAATCATCAGGTAGGAGATATCAGCATCCCTGATATCGATGACATGATAGAAACATTTGACTGAAGGGATCGCGGAATCAAAGACATAATCCCATTTCTGGCCGGCAGAAGCAAGAAACACACCGAGTCTTTTACCTTTGCGCTCCGGGGGAACAATGGGAAGTTTGAGTACATATTTCCGGGAACGGAATACCTGGGTTCGATCGATTAAGGCCTTTACCTGTGATGCGACACCCATGCAGAATATCGGTGAAGACAGCAGGATAATGTCTGCGTCAACAATCTTGTCATGGTAGACATCCATGCCATCGCGCTGCACGCATTTATTCAGTTTCTCGCACGCATTGCACCCTTTGCAGGGATTAATATTGGCATCCGTCAGCGCAACTTTTTCGATGATTACATCCTTGTCAGTGCTCATCCCGCCCAGTACCCAGTCCAGCAACGTTTCTGAATTACCGTGCCTGCGGGGACTTCCGGCAAAGGCGAGGACTTTGATCGGCATAGCATGTTCTTGTAGCGGGAATACTAAAAAGGTTAGTAATCCATCTCTTTTAAAAAAGTTGTATACTCATATTTTCTTGAAGCAGAGGTACCAGTCTTTGCACTCATAGCCTTCTGACAATCGTTTTTCCATCTCTACTGTTGTTTTTGGTGGAGGAACCACAACCTTTTCGCCAGGCTGCCAGTTTGCGGGTGTTGACACCTTGAACTTGTCGGTTGTCTGGAGTGCCTTGACCAGCCGGATGATCTCTGGCATGAATCTTCCATTCTGGAGGGGATAGTATATCATTGCCCGCATTATGCCTTTGTCATCGATGAAAAAGACACAGCGGACTGCCGCTGTCGAAGATTGACCGGGATGGATCATCCCATATTTCTTGGCCACTTTCATCGTCAGGTCGGCAATGATCGGGAACGGGATGGTTACCCCCATTTTCTCTTTAATATCGTGTACCCAGGCAAGATGTGCTGAGATACTGTCCACTGAAAGACCGACAAGATGGACATTGAGTGACTTGAGTTCATCGTAGATGTTTGCAAACGCCATAAACTCAGTAGTACAAACCGGTGTGAAGTCAGCCGGGTGCGAGAACATCACCACCCATTTTCCCTTCAGTTCCGAGAGTTTGATTGGACCCTGGGTGGTCTCTGCTTCAAAATCCGGCGCCAGCTCCCCGAGAACGGGAAACGTTATACAAGTATCATCTTCCATGATTTCTCACCAACATACACTATTTATGGCATGATCTCATCGAGCTGTGCTTTTCCATAGACATACGCAGGCATACCGGAGAGCAGGAAGGTGACACGGAGTGCCTCTTCAATTTCTCCCTTCGTGACCCCAAGATTTTTTGCACCGGCAAGCTGGGCATGGACTGCATGCTGGTCACGTAACGCAGCAGCAATTGCAATCGCTATCAGTTTCTTGGTCTTTCTTGATAGCTTGCCATCATCCCAGATATGCTGTTCGAATCGCATAACGAGATTGAACATCTCGGGCTCTTTGTCTGTCAGCTCACGGAAAAATTTCGGCACTTTCCCAATCTTCTTCTCAAGGCTCCTGAGTTCCTTATCCGATCCTTTCTTTGCCACCGGCTTTTTTACCGGGGCCTTTTTTGCTACAACCTTTTTAACAGCCATTGTTAAGCACTCTCCAGTTGCATTGGTTCGCCACAGCAGATAAGTTCTCCGCCGCCGCTCTCTTTCACAACAACAACATTACCGCAGATCTCACACCGGAAGACCTGCCCCTCTTTTGAAACGTTTACCATGATGAAAATCTCCATGTACGCCAGATAAACCTGGGAACAGGAATCCCGCTCCAACTCTTTTTGTTGCAGGATCTCCCAGAAGTCAAACTGCTGTACTTTTGCCCGATAAAGAAAAATAAAAAGTTACTGGTTGCTTTTTCCACGTTTGGGTGGATTTTTTGCATCTTCCGGTGTCTTGATATCCGGGCGGATGTGTGTCATGGGGAAACATTGGTATTCTTCACAGGCGCAGGAGGGACATTTCCTGAGGTCCTGCTCGCTCTTGTCCAGTGTAAGTTCTTTTCCGCAATCGATACACACATATTTTCCCGCGCCGACTTTCTGTCCCGCGGTGTACGTCTTCTGTTCGGTCAGGATAATCACCAAAACTCTCATGCACGTCAAAGATATATATGGGTTGTGTTCGTGCCACCTGTTTCTTCCATCTCTTCCCGTAAAGTGACAGGTGCAGGTACTTATGCAAAACTATATTGTGGTTTTTCACATCTACTGTTCTATGGGAAAAAAGGTGATCGGCCTGCTCGGGAGTCCCCTGTCTGATGGCAACACGGCAAAACTGCTCGACCGGGCGCTGAAAGGAGCTGAGGATGCCGGTTGTATTGTTGAAAAAATTCTTGTTACCACTCTCGATTTCCAGGCATGCGAGGAGATGCTGTTCTGTAAAGACCATGATACCTGCATCATCGACGACGACATGCAGCAGCTTTACCCGAAATTCAAAGAGATGGACAGCCTCATCATCGCCACACCAGTTATGACCATGGGAATTCCCGGCAAACTCAAATCGATGATGGACCGCTTCCAGGTTTTTTTCATGGCCAAGTATATGCGGAAAAAGCCGTTCATCTCAAAGGAACGGAGAGCAGGACGAAGGGGACTGTTCATCTGCATCTCGGGAATGAATATCCCCGAGGTTTTTGTTGGTGCAAAACTAACTGTCCGGGCCTTTTTTGATATCATCGACTGCCAGTACACCGATGAACTGCTGATCAGCAACATGGACACGATCCGTGACGTAACGGCGCACCCGGATCTGCTCGAGGCGTCCTACCGGAAAGGGTATGCTCTCGGAAAATCGCTCACTGCGTAATCTATCCCGCAACAAACCTTTTTAACTCTTGTAAAGTCCCGTTATTACGGGGACGACCCGGATAAATTTTGCCCACGTTTTGCTAGAGCAGTCCCCGCTCCTTCATGCTCAGGTAACCACTCTTTGTCACAATGATGTGGTCAATCAGCTGGATACCCAACAATAGTCCTGCTTCCCTGAGCTGCGTGGTGATCGCAATATCCTGCGGGCTGGGTTCGAGCGAACCTGATGGATGGTTATGGACGCAGATGATGGACGCGGCCCTGTCCGTGATCGCATCGGCAAAGACTTCACGGGGGTGGACAAGGCTGTGGTTGAGCAGTCCTACGGTGATGGTCCTGCTGCCAAGCACCTCTCCTGCGCCATTGAGGGTGATACAGATGAAATGTTCCTGCCGTTTGTCCCGCATTTCGGCTATAAGGGTGAGCGGGAGTATGTCCTGCGGTTTTGTCACTTTGATACTGCCGTTGGCTGGAGCACAATAACGCCTTCCCAGCTCAAAGCACGCCATGATCTGGGCAGCCTTTGACGGGCCGATCCCGGTTATTGAGACGAGTTCCTCGTACTGGACCGTGCCCTCGTGTTCCTTTAAGAGCCCGCAGATATCTTTGGATATCATACGGACGTCCTTACCCCGTGTGCCCCTGCCAAGGATCGATTCAATCAGTTCCTGTTCGGTGAGCGATGTCACACCTGTCTTGGCAATCTTCTCGCGTGGCCTGTCCCGTTCTGGAACATCTTTCATCATCTTCATGGAAAAAACCCGGAATGCAGGAAACACAAAAAGAGCCGTGATCCTGAAGTGTGTCAGGAGTACCTGTGGTAGAATATCAAAAACCTTTCTTTTTGGTTTTTCTGATACCTGCCACATGAAGAATCTTTAAGTAAAAACTGTGCAATACCTTTCCTTCATGGCAACCATTGAGAATGCAAAAGAAGCGTTTGCCGGAGAATCCCAGGCAAACCGAAAATACCTGGCATTTTCTGAAAAAGCTGCTGCGGAAGGGTTCAACAATGTTGCGACTCTCTACAAAGCAGCGTCAGAAGCTGAGGCAATCCATGCAAAAAAATTATTAAAAGTGCTGAGTGCTATAGAATCAACCCAGAAAAACCTTGAAACCAGTATAGCAGGGGAAACACACGAGTTTACTCATATGTACCCGGAATTTGTCAAGCTGGCAGAAACAGAAGGTAAAAGTGATGCGGTGCTCGCTTTCACCCATGCCATGAAAGCCGAGCAGGTTCATGCAACTCTTTACAAAAAAGCTCTCGAGATGGTAAAATCCGGAAAAGATATTGGGCGGGAAAAAATTTTCCTTTGCCCGGTATGCGGGAATATCGAAGTCGGTAAAGTCCCCGATAAGTGTCCAATCTGCGGTGTTTTCGGAAAGCAGTTCCGGGAAATCACTCTGTAATTTTTTCCTCTTCTTTCCCATCATTTTCTTTTGCGGTCTTTTCTTCCCGCTCATGTTTCCGGCGGTGCAACCATACGATGACAAGGATGATAGCAATCAGTGTTGCCCAGGATGCAGAGTAAATCACAATGATGGGGTAATTCAGGATTGTTGGTGGAGTATTCGGTGGCGGGGGAGCTGAAACACTCTCAAATTGGATGGAAACTGTTGCAGGAAACTTCCCAACCCCGTCGAAATATTTTACGTAGACTGTTGCGTTCCCTGATAGTATTACACCCTTTAGTGGAGTATTATAGGTATTGGGGAATGAGATGGATCGGATTATTCTCCCTGTTTCATCTGCAATTTCAATGTACCAGGAATCCGGATTCGATTTTGAATACAAATCCTTGGCCGTCACGATAAGCGTTGAGCCCGGGGGCAGTGTTACATTCCATATGCCGGTTTCGGTCTGATTTTTAAAAGAAAGAGTCCGTGAGGCAGCATCATTGACACCGATTGTAACCTGACCCGATGAGGGAGTGCAGGAAGTCAGGGTGGGCGTTGGAACCAAAAAACTCTCTGACGGTACCGAAGGCTCCTGGGAGCAACGGAACCTTTCATCAATGACCTGACCGTAGGTCAACGCAACAGGGTAAATCCGGACTTCATCAAGTCCTCCCCGGAAATAGTGCGCGCAGANCTGATCAGGAAGATTATCGCGTCCCGCGTCTGCACCAAGAATAAGGTAATTGTTGAATTCATAGTGGATCGAT
>JGI20214J51088_10003116_pt1 | contig 10967 bp, 13 predicted proteins | sample WetSurMetagenome_FD_51088 | JGI IMG/M metagenome (IMG submission 51088)
GTCTGGTCTCCGACGACATCATCATCGGCATGGTCAAGGCGCGCCTGACCGAGGCCGACTGCAAGAACGGCTACCTGTTCGACGGCTTCCCGCGCACCATTCCGCAGGCCGAGGCGATGAAGGCCGCCGGCGTGCCGATCGATTTCGTGGTCGAGATCGACGTCGCCGACGAAGAAATCGTCAAGCGCATGTCGGGCCGCCGCGTGCACGTGGCGTCGGGCCGCACCTACCACGTCGTGTTCAACCCGCCCAAGGTGGCCGGCAAGGACGACGTTACCGGTGAAGACCTGATCCAGCGCGACGACGACCAGGAAGAGACGGTGAAGAAGCGTCTCGACGTCTACCATGCTCAGACCGAACCGCTGGTGAAGTACTACGGCGACTGGGCGGCGCGTGGCGAAGCCGGTGCGCCCAGGTACGTGAAGGTCGCTGGCGTCGGCAAGGTCGATGGCATTCGCGATTCGATTTTCGCCGCACTCGGTTGATTAGATGCCGCAGCAGATCCATCCGCTGACCGACACCGAGCGCTGGATCGTCTCCAGCGCGGTGAATGAACGTTACGGGCGGGAAGTGGTGATTCAGGATGTCGATACCGAGATCCGCCTGCATATCGACGACCGCGAACTGACGCTGTGTCCGGGCTTTTACTGGAACGAGCACGGCTGTCATTTCGTGTTATCAAAAACGGGTGATTCGAGATATCGCAGCATGTTCTTCTACCGCATCCGTGATCGCTTCAGCACGGGCCGCGAGGAATACGACGACATCGGCGACTGCGTCACCACGCTGCTGAAAATGCAGGCCGACGAAGAAGCCAAGCGCCTGGCCGAGAGCCCGGCCAGCGGCAACAGTTAAACCAAGCCAGCCCTGTTTTTGATCAAGACAGCGCTGGCTTTTTGTTTTGCCTGACCCGGTCCGCCGGGTTTCATCGAAAAAGAGGAGACACCACCATGGCGAAGAAAATGAACGCCTTTTACGCACAGTCCGGAGGCGTCACCGCGGTCATCAACGCGTCCGCTTGCGGCGTGATCGAAACCGCGCGCAAGCACAAGGATGTCATCGGCAAGGTCTACGCCGGCGCAACGGCATCATCGGCGCGCTGACCGAAGATCTGATCGACACCACCAAGGAATCCGCCACCGCCATCGCCGCGTTGCGCTCCACGCCGTCCGGCGCGTTCGGCTCCTGCCGCTTCAAGCTCAAATCGCTGGAAGCCAACAAGCGCGAATACGAGCGCCTGATCGAAGTCTTCAAGGCGCACAACATCGGCTACTTCTTCTACAACGGCGGTGGCGATTCGGCCGACACCTGCTTCAAGGTGAGCCAGCTGTCGGAAGCGATGGGCTACCCGATCCAGGCGATCCATGTGCCGAAGACGGTCGACAACGATCTGCCGATCACCGACTGCTGCCCGGGCTTCGGCTCGGTCGCCAAGTACATCGCCGTTTCCACGCTCGAAGCCAGCTACGACGTGCGCTCGATGGCCAAGACCTCGACCAAGATCTTCGTCGTCGAAGTGATGGGCCGCCACGCCGGCTGGATCGCCGCCGCCGGCGGGTTGGTCGAGGACCACGGCATTCCGGTCGTCATCCTGTTCCCCGAGATCGAATTCGACCAGAAGAAATTCCTCGCCCGCGTCGACAGGCTGGTGAAGGAACATGGCTACTGCACCGTCGTCGTCTCCGAAGGCTGCCACTATCCGGACGGCACCTTCCTCGCCGAGCAGGGCACCCGCGACGCCTTCGGCCACGCCCAGCTGGGCGGCGCCGCCCCGGTGGTCGCCAACATGATCAAGGATGCGCTCGGCCACAAGTTCCACTGGGCCGTCGCCGACTATCTGCAGCGCGCCGCGCGTCACATCGCNTCCAAAACCGACGTCAAGCAGGCCTACGAACTCGGCAAGAAGGCCGTCGAACTCGCGGTCAAGGGCCACAACTCGGTGATGCCGACGGTCGATCGCCTGTCCGATTCACCCTACAAGTACAAGATCGGCATGGCCGATCTGAAGGATGTCGCCAACGTCGAGAAGTTCATGCCGCGCGACTTCATCACCCGGGACGGCTACGGCATCACCGACAAGTGCAAACGCTATCTGACGCCGCTGATCCAGGGTGAGGACTATCCGAAGTACAAGGACGGCCTGCCGGTGTACGTGACCTTGAAGAACATTGCGGTGGCGAAAAAGCTGCCGGNGTTCAAAATTTGAGGAGCGAGGGGCTAGGATTTAGGATCTAGGGGCTAGGGGGGTTCGTGCGGCTTCTCCGCACCTTTCAAACAAGGCGCGGGCGTGGCCCGCACAAACTCCCCTAATCCCTAGTTCCTAGCCCCTATCCCCTAAAACGATGACACTCGACCGCGCGAAACAACTGCTCAAGGTGCAAGCCGACTTCGGCGGCTTCTACAACGGCAATTCGGCCAAGCTGATTTTGTCCGAGGTGCAGCGCGAGCACGGGCAGGATGCGGTCGATCAACTCATTCGGGAGTTGCAGCTCGACCAGATTTTCGGGTTTGAGCCGGGCACGCGCTTCGAAGGCGGCCTGGCGATGGGCAAGAAGCAGTGAATGGGACGGTGGCGAAAGCTGCCGTTTTTTTTTGGGATGTTGAGGAGACAAGATAATGAATGAAGGCTTGCTGTTCGCCCTCGTGGCGGCAGTGCTCGCACTGCTCTACGGGATCATATCGATCAAATGGATACTGGGATTGCCCACCGGCAACGACCGCATGCGCGAAATCGCAGCGGCGGTGCAGGAGGGGGCTTCCGCCTATCTGAACCGGCAATACACCACCATCGGGATCGTCGGCGTGATTCTGCTGATCGCGATTTTCCTCTCGCTGGGCTGGCAGACCGCGGTCGGCTTCGCCCTCGGTGCCTTCCTCTCCGGTCTCACCGGATATATCGGCATGAACGTCTCGGTGCGCGCCAACGTGCGTACCGCCGAAGCGGCGTCCAAGGGCCTCAACGCCGCCCTCAACGTCGCCTTCAAGGGCGGCGCCATCACCGGCATGCTGGTGGTCGGCCTCGGCCTGCTCGGCGTCGCCGGCTACTACGCCGTGCTCACCCTGGTGCTGGGCGAGAGCACCGAGCAGGCGACCCACGCGCTGGTGGGCCTGGCCTTCGGCGGCTCGCTGATTTCCATCTTCGCCCGACTCGGCGGCGGCATCTTCACCAAGGGTGCAGACGTCGGCGCCGACCTGGTGGGCAAGGTCGAAGCCGGCATCCCCGAGGATGATCCGCGCAACCCGGCGGTGATCGCCGACAACGTGGGCGACAACGTCGGCGACTGCGCCGGCATGGCCGCCGACCTGTTCGAAACCTACGCCGTGACCATCATCGCCACCATGCTGCTGGGCGGCCTCCTGATCACCGGATCCCCCGAAGCGGTGATCTATCCGCTGGTGCTGGGCGGTTTCTCCATCCTCGCCTCCATCGCCGGCACTTTCTTCGTCACCGCGCGTGAAGGCGGCAAGATCATGAACGCGCTGTATCGCGGCCTGATCGTGTCGGGCGTGCTGGCGGCGGTTGCGTTCTATCCCATCACCAAAATGATGATGGGCGATGGCGTGATGATCGACGGCGCCCTGGTGTCCTCGCGCCATCTGTATTACGCCACCCTGATCGGCCTCGCGCTGACCGCGGCCATGGTGTGGATCACCGAGTACTACACCGCGACCGAATTCAAGCCGGTGCGTCACATCGCGCAAGCCTCCACCACCGGCCATGGCACCAACGTCATCGCCGGCCTCGGCGTGTCGATGAAGTCCACCGCCGCACCGGTGCTCGCCGTCTGCGCCGCCATCTGGGGCGCGTATGCACTGGCCGGCCTGTACGGCATCGCCATCGCCGCCACCTCCATGCTGTCGATGGCCGGCATCATCGTCGCGCTCGACGCCTACGGCCCGATCACCGACAACGCCGGCGGCATCGCCGAAATGGCCGGTCTGCCGGACAGCATCCGCAACATCACCGACCCGCTCGACGCCGTCGGCAACACCACCAAGGCCGTCACCAAGGGCTATGCCATCGGTTCCGCCGGTCTGGCCGCACTGGTGCTGTTCGCCGACTACACCCATGCGCTGTCCGCGCATCAACCCGGATTGACCTTCGACCTGTCCAACCACATGGTCATCATCGGCCTGTTCATCGGCGGCATGGTGCCGTACCTGTTCGGTGCGATGGGCATGGAAGCGGTCGGCCGCGCCGCCGGTTCCGTGGTGGTGGAAGTGCGCCGCCAGTTCAAGGAGATCCCCGGCATCATGGAAGGCACCGCCAAGCCGCAATACGGCACCTGCGTCGACATGCTGACCAAGGCCGCGATCAAGGAAATGATCGTTCCCTCGCTGCTGCCGGTCGCGGTTCCCGTGATCGTCGGCCTCACCCTCGGTGCGCAGGCGCTGGGCGGCGTGCTGGTCGGNACCATCGTCACCGGCATTTTCGTGGCGATCTCCATGACCACCGGCGGCGGTGCATGGGACAACGCCAAGAAGTACATCGAGGAAGGCAACTTCGGCGGCAAGGGCTCGGAAGCTCACAAGGCCGCCGTCACCGGCGACACCGTGGGCGATCCCTACAAGGACACCGCCGGCCCCGCCGTCAACCCGCTGATCAAGATCATCAACATCGTGGCGCTGCTGATCGTGCCGCTGATTGCCTGAATCCTCAACAACTGATTGTTTCGGGCTTCACCCCTGACCGCCCTGCACGCTATAGTGCAGGGCGGTTTTGTTTTGCCGGGCAGCCAGGGAACCCCGCCGCGTTTTGCCCGCCTGAGTATCAGGCCATTATTGGAGTACCACGCTTGAAACCATTGCCTTTGAAACACCTGATCGCAGCCTGCGTCCTCGCGCTGCCGCTGCTGGCTCACGCCGATGGGATCGACCGCCTCAAGGCTTTCATCGCCGGCGCCAGGACCGCCGAGGCCGACTTCACCCAGACCGTCACCGACAAGAACGGCCGCGTCACCCAGCAGGCCGGCGGCAAGATGGCCTTCGCCCGCCCCGGAAAATTCCGCTGGGACTACAACAAGCCGTATGAGCAAGTGATCGTCGGCGACGGCGTCAAGCTGTGGCTGTACGACGCCGATCTCGACCAGGTCACCGTCAAGCCGCTCGGCGATGTCATCGCCGGCTCCCCGGCGGCTCTGCTGGCCGGCGACAACGCCATNGAGAAGTATTTCAGCCTGAAAGATGCGGGCGAAGCCGGCGGCCTGGAATGGCTGGACGCCACCCCGAAAAACAAGGACACCACCTTCGAGCACATCCGCATGGGCTTCAAGGGCGACGTGCTGGTGCAGATGGATCTGTTCGACTTCTTCGGCCAGCGCACCACGCTCAAGCTGTCGAAGCTTGCCCGCAACCCACCCATCCCTGCCTCGAAATTCAAGTTCACTCCGCCGAAGGGGGCGGATGTCATCGGGGAGTGAGCAGGATNTGCCCTTCGACAGGCTCAGGGCGAACGGTGGTTAGGCAGGGTGTGTGCCAAAGGTGCGGTCATTCAGCCCGTTCGCCCTGAGCTTGTCGAAGGGCATGTGTGCAAAAGGCATGGCTGTCGACAAGCTCAGCCCGAACGGTGGTAAGTTGGAACTTCATCCAGATCAAGCCATGTGCCCCCAAGACCTTTTCCAGACCGACACCCCCGAGCCCGCGCGCGACGACCCGAACGCGCCGCTGGCCGAACGCCTGCGCCCGCACACTCTCGCCGACGTCGTCGGCCAGACGCATCTGCTGGGGCCGGGCAAGCCGCTGCGCCTCGCTTTCGATTCCGGCAAGCTGCATTCGATGATCCTGTGGGGGCCGCCTGGGGTGGGCAAGACCACGCTGGCGCGGCTGACCGCGCAGGCCTTCGGCGCCGATTTCATCGCCATCTCCGCCGTGCTCTCAGGCGTCAAGGACATCCGCGAAGCGGTCGAGCGCGCGCGCATGAACCAGACCATCGGTCGCACCACCATCCTGTTCGTCGACGAAGTGCATCGCTTCAACAAGGCGCAGCAGGATGCGTTTTTGCCGCACGTCGAATCCGGGCTGTTCACCTTCATCGGCGCCACCACCGAAAACCCCTCGTTCGAGGTCGTCGGCGCGCTGCTGTCGCGCGCCCAGGTCTACGTGCTGAAATCGCTGACGCCGGAGGAACTCGGCCAGTTGATGCAGCGCGCCCTGCAGGAACTACCCGACCTGAAGCTGGGCGAGGGCGTCGACAAACTGCTGGCTGCCTACGCCGACGGCGACGCCCGCAAGCTGTTGAACCTGCTGGAGCAGCTCGACATCGCCGCGCGCACCGAGCAGGTCAGGCAAGTCGACGCCTCCTTCGTCGAGAACGCGCTGGCGCAATCGCTGCGCCGTTTCGACAAGGGCGGCGAGAATTTCTACGACCAGATTTCCGCGCTGCACAAAAGCGTGCGTGGCAGCGACCCCGACGCCTCACTCTACTGGCTGGTGCGCATGCTCGACGGCGGCGCCGATCCGCGCTACCTCGGCCGCCGCCTGATCCGCATGGCGAGCGAGGACGTCGGCCTGGCCGACCCGCGCGCGCTGCGATTAGCGCTCGACGCCGTCGAGACCTACGAACGGCTGGGCAGCCCAGAAGGNGAACTCGCGCTCGCCGAAGCCTGCCTCTATATGGCCTGCGCACCCAAGAGCAACGCCGTCTACGTCGCCTACAATGCCGCCCGCGCCTTTGTCCAGTCCAACCCTTCCAACGACGTCCCCATCCACCTGCGCAACGCCCCTACCAAGCTGATGAAGGAACTGGGCTACGGCCGCGCCTACCGCTACGCCCACGACGAACCCGAAGCCTACGCCGCCGGCGAGCGCTACTTCCCCGACGACCTGNCGGAACAGNACTGGTACCAACCCACCCCGCGCGGACTGGAAGGCAAGATCGCCGAGAAGCTGGCGCACCTGCGCAAGCTGGATGAGGAAGCCGGGAAAGGCTAGGTCGTTCTCCGGGGTGATCCGTCGATGAAATGCTTTTTCATCGACACGTCCGGGAGATGTCTCGATTCATCCAAACCCTGCAGAAATATTTCAACGCCATATCCTGCCGGGCATGAGGTCCCTTTCGGGAACCATCCAGCTTGTGAGAAAATTCATCCCGAAAAGCCCGGGCGGATGCGCCCCGGATCCAAAGCGCCGAGCGCCCTGGAAGTCCTGCCTTAAGTCGTTCCTCCTTTCTCAAACAGTAAGCAAATCATGGTCTACCGAATATCCGCGCTCGACGTTCCCGCTGATGAGCCCTTTCGCAACGATGCATTGGAAAGACGTCCAACAGTCGAATTTCTCATTCGACTCATTGCACGTGCGGGCGGGCCGTTTGTCCTTGCCCTCGATTCCCCGTGGGGAACAGGCAAGACAACCCTGGTACGTATGCTTGAGGCCGAGCTCAAGCGTCAGGACTTCAGTTGCATCTACCTCAATGCGTGGCAAGCGGATTATGTGACGGATCCTCTCGTGGCACTGGTCTCGTCTATTGATCGCCTTGAGTTCGGTACGGAAAGTGCCGACGCAAGCTTCAAGGAACACATGAAGAAAGTGCGGCGAGTGACCAGTCTGGTCGCCAAACGCTCACCCGTTGCAACTGCCAACGCTTCGACAGTGGGCGCTTTTGATCTGGAAGATGGAATTGAGCTTGCCGCTGCCAGGCTTGCCGACAAATCCGTGGATGACATCGTTGAAGCCTTTCAAAAGGAAGGCGTGCTGCTTGAGAAGTTCAGGGCCGAGCTGGGAAAGGCGATCGAGCAGTTACCGGCCCTGGGGAAAAAATCGACGCTGGTCTTTTTTGTCGATGAGATCGACCGGTGCCGCCCGGCATTTGCGATTGAATTGCTGGAACGCATCAAGCACCTTTTCGATGTGCCGAACCTGTTTTTCGTCTTGTCTCTGGACAACAAGCAGTTGGAGGCGGGCGTCTCGGCGGTGTATGGACAAGACATCAATGCTGCCGAATTCTTGCGGCCCTTCATCGATCTCGAATACGCAATACCGGTGATCCAGTCAAAGCAGTTTGTCGAAAGCCTGCTCTCGCGGTTTCAGCTCGATTCACTCTTCACGCAACGTGGCCACATCGAATTACGCTATGGCCGCGCCGATTTCATCCGTTTTTTCGGCGCATTGGCAGATGCCATTCCGCTCTCGCTTCGTGCGCAGGAACGATGCATCACCCGGTTTCGCGTCGTCATGGATCAAACCCCTGCCGATCAGCATCTCGACCCGCTGCTCGTTGCCCTGTTGATCATCATCCGGACTTATGAGCCGTTGCTGTATGCAATGATTTGTCAGGGGGTCGCCTCTGCAAAAGAGGTGATGAGCTACCTGAGCAGCTTGCCTGGCGGCAAGAAAATCGTCGCAGACCGCACGGGCGTGGTTATTGAGGCTTATTTCCTTGCAACGGACGAAAACCGGGAGAGAAAGGAGGCAGCCCTGAATGCTCTGGTTGCGGCAGCACAGGCCGAAAAAAGACCGGATTTCCAACACGCGCTTGAGCTGCTTGAAATGATTCGACGTCTTGAAAAGCCGCGGCGAGGTGTTCCCCGCTTATCGCAGATTACCCGCAAGATCGACCTCGCCGCCGGCCTCAGGGAGTAGCCACATTTGATATCCCATCTATCGTTCAGAAGCGCTGGAACGACCGCAATGTCCTGCACGAAGGCAGCAACGATCCATACGCTGCGACGCAAGCGCCTCAAACTCGAATCCACCTTTTTCGGCGACCAGCCGGAATAGCATACGTACTCGCCATCCCCGCACAAAAGCAAAGCGGGCGGCCCGCCAACCTGGCTACCGCCCGCCTTGTCATCGACCGGGTTTAAGCTTACTTGCCGCTCGCTGCCGGCGCCGCATCCACTGCCGGAGCGGCTGCAGGGGTCAATGGAGCGCCCTTGTACTCGGTCATGCTAGGCCAGACGATCCATTGATTGGTGGAAAGCCCAGTTGCGGGATCCACGCGCATCACCGGGAAAACGATGGTGGCGTCTTTCACCGCCTTCTGCGCCTGCTCCGCAGCCCCGACCGCTGCTTCGGAATTCTTCGCTGCCGCGGCGGCTAAGCCGCTTGCCTCGGAGGAGGCCTTTTCTGCAGAAGCTGAAGTGTCCGATGCGGACTTGGCCGTGTTGAGCGCATCGCTCGCAAGAGCCTTGGACTCTTTCGCCGTAGCGAACGCGCTGCCCGCTGCCGCATTTGCGTTATTGGCCGTAGCGCTTGCGTTGCTGGCGGTGGCGTTCGCGCTGGTCGCCGTGGCTTTCACTTCATCCAACTGCTTCTGCACTTTTTCCAGATCGCTGACGCTGGCACAACCGCCCATCAAGGCCACAAACAAGGCCGGTACTACTACTTTACTCATTTGCTGAAGTTTGCTTTTCATTTCTATTGTCCTTTCCTGGATATTGATCGGACATCGCTTGTTCGAAGCCTGAAATTGGTGAACTTCTGACATCCATCACAACCAATTTAAAAGCCTCTCTACTTATATTAGNCTCTTTTTATCATAAATATTGACCGATTGACCGGGGCATTAATGCGTCTGCAAGCCCACCCCGTGGCGGAGTCGGAGCGTTTTCTGCTTGCAGCCAGAACCGATCCACAGCCGCCTCAGTCCCCGCGCAAGGCGGCCTTGAACTCGCGGCGTCGACGGTGCAGGGTCGGCTCGGTGTAGCCGTTGGGCACGCGCCGGCCGTTGAAGATCATGTCCTGCGCGCCGAGCTTGAAAAGCTCGGCAAACCCCTGGCTCCAATGGATCTGCTGATTGCCGTGCACGCACTGGCCGAAGACTGCACGCTCGTGAGCGCCGATCGGGCATTCGACCAGGTGCCCGGACTCAATGTCGTGGTCTGGAAGGACGAGATGGAGGGTTAGGGGTAATGTGATGTGGCACGCCGCCGCCTCACGGAAAATGCGCTACTATATGACCAACAGCATGACCAACTGGAGGCGTACATGAGCACCGTCACCCTGGCAGAAGCCAAGACCCATCTGAGCCACCTGCTCGACCAGGTCGAGGCGGGAGAGGAAGTCGTCATCACCCGTCGCGGCCAGGCGATTGCCCGAATCACGCCGGTCGAAAAACCCAAGCAGCCCGTCAAATCGCTCGCCGAATTCCGCAGCCGCATGCCGCGCTGGCGCAAGTCCAGCGGCGAGCTGCTGCGTGACATGCGCGACGAGGATCTTTGATGCTGTATTTCGATACCAGCTTCCTGGCGCCGCTCATCCTCGAAGAAGCTACCAGCGCCAGGATCGAGGCCTTCTTCGCGAAACATGCCCCAGGCGTGCTGGCCGTGAGCCACTGGACGCGGGTCGAGTTCGCCAGCCTGATCGCCCGCGAAGTCAGGATGGGCGGCCTGGGCGAAACGGACGCGCTGAAGGCCATCGGCCAATTCGACGAACTGGTGGCCGAGTCATTCCAGGTGCTGGTTCCTGCTGTCGCGGACTACGAACGCGCCAAAGCCTTCATCCAGCACTTTGCGACCAAGCTGCGGGCCGGCGATGCGCTGCATCTCGCCATCGCCAGCAATCACGGCGCCGAGCGCNTCTACACCCTCGACGCGGGATTGCTCGATGCGGCCAAAATGCTGAAGGTGCCGGCGAGTCGAGGCATCAAGCACTAGAACGACAACCCATAAGTTTCGCTATGTTCGACGCGCCCCACATCGCCGATTGCTTTGTCGCTCATCCNCGCCATAGAACGACTATGGCTGCGGTTCGCTTCGCGCACTCGGCGCGCGGATGCGCGTCTCGGCAGGTATGCAAACTTATGGGTTGTCGCACTAGTAGGCCAAGCCCGGTGCCAACCCAAACACGGTATTCCTGCCATGATCAATGACTACGTCTCGCAATACGCCCTGTTTCTCGCCGAAGCGGTTACCGTCGTGGTGGCGATCCTCGCCATTGTCGCCGGGCTGGTCCTGCTGTCGCGCCGCAAGGCCAGGCATGCCGGCCATGTCGAGGTGAGCGACGTCAACCGCCAGCTCGAAGCCGCCGGC
>JGI20214J51088_10003119_pt1 | contig 10962 bp, 19 predicted proteins | sample WetSurMetagenome_FD_51088 | JGI IMG/M metagenome (IMG submission 51088)
ATCCTGTATCGCAGAAGCTATATCATTTAGTAAATTTCCATCTCTTGCCTGAGATATCCCTCTATACAAAGATTCTTTAGTAATTTGTAATAACCGTTTTTTTTTCAAGGAAACTTCACCTACTTCAAATGTGTAAGCGGCATCACCATAATAACCATCTTTAACCACTCCTACATCGATTGAAACAATATCTCCATTAATAAGTTTTCTTGAACAAGGAATACCATGAACAACTTCTTCATTAATAGATATACAACTGCTTGTGGGAAATTTATTTTTTCCTTTTCCGTATCCTTTAAAAGCAGGATATCCACCCTCTGAAACAATAAAATTTTCGATTAAGTNGTCAAGTTCAAGAGTTGTTATACCTTCTTTAACAAAATCTTTAATATATTTAAGAACATTTGCAACTATTTTACAACTTGCCTTGATTAATTCAACTTCCCTGTCGGTTTTAATTAAAGACATTTGAAATTGATTACCTTCTGGATTTTAATTTTGTACCTTTCATAAATCCGTCATAGTGCCTCATTAATAAATGCGACTCAACTTGCTGAAGTGTATCCAGAGCAACACCTACAACTATAAGTAAGCTTGTCCCTCCAAAAAATTGTGCAAGCCCCTGTGTAACTCCAATTTTAACAAGAAAAGTAGGAATAATTGCAATTATTGCAAGGAAAATCGAACCCGGCAAAGTAATTTTTGTCAGTATATTATCAATAAAATCCGACGTTGGTTTACCCGGTCTTACACCGGGAATAAATCCACCTTGCTTTTTCATATTATCGGCAACATCCTTTGGATTAAAGGCAATTGCTGTATAAAAATACGTAAAAAATATTATAAGTAAAGCATAAACAAATGAATAAAAGAAACTTGAATATTCAAAATATTTTGCAATCGATTGCATAAACTCGCTGTTCGGGAAAAAAGATAAAACAGTATTCGGGATAAACATAATGGATTGAGCAAATATCAAAGGCATCACACCTGCCTGATTAACTTTCATTGGAATATACTGTGTCACTCCACCGAATACCTTACGCCCGATAACCCGCTTTGCATATTGAACCGGTATTTTCCTTGTTGCAACTGTTACGGAAATAACACCTGCTATTATTAATACAAATCCTGCAATATAAATCGCTTCGATTAAAATGTTTCTCACACCCGAAGCTATTATCTGAATTTCATCAAAAACAGAATACGGAAAACGGTCTATTATTCCAATAAATATAATTAGAGATATACCATTACCTATACCCTTTTCAGTTATCTGTTCACCAAACCACATCAAAAGAATTGTTCCGGCAGTTAAACATATAACAGTCGAAAAGGTAAAAATAAAAGTAGAAATTTCCGGACTAATAATGTGCATTTCGCCGGCTCTGCGACTTGCAAGCTGAACACTAATGCCCCACGCCTGCATTGCGGCAACTGGAATTGTTAACATACGAGTCATCTGATTAATTTTTTTCCTGCCGTCTTCACCTTCTTTTTGCAATTTCTGAAAATACGGAAAAACTGCACCTAACAACTGAATTATAATCGATGCACTAATATAAGGCATGATACCACAAGAAAAAAGTGCAGCCTTACTAAAAGCACCTCCTACAAATAAATCATATAATCCGAATAATGTATTTGCGGATTGGTTTTTAGAAGCTTCTGCAAGTAAAGATGCGTTTATTCCCGGAAGTGTAATGTGAGCACCTATCCTGACAACGATTAATATTGCAATCGTAAAGAGAATTCTGGAGCGGAGCTCTTCAATTTTAAAAATGTTTCTGAAATTCTCTACGAATCCACTCATATTTTAATCGCTTTCCCTCCCACCGACTCAATTTTCTCTATCGCCGTTTTACTGAATGCATTTGCAGAAATTTCAAGTTTAGATTTCAAATCTCCATTACCTAAAATCTTTAAAGGTTTATTTTTATTCTTTAATAAATTATTATTTAATAAAAATTCAGAATTTAAACTTGTATCCTTTAACTTCCCTGAGTCAATTAATTTTTGTAAATCACCAACATTAATTGTGTTGTATTCAACTCTATTAATGTTTTTAAAACCAAATTTCGGTACTCTGCGTTGAAGCGGCATCTGACCACCTTCAAACCAGGCCCTGTTCTTGTAACCTGAACGAGACTTAGCACCGTTTTCTCCTCTTGTAGATGTGCCTCCGAAACCGGAACCCTGNCCTCTACCGACTCTTTTTTTCCTCTTTCTTGAACCTTCTGCGTATTTTAAATTACTGAGTATATCCATTAATTATTTTTTTATCGGTTATATCTTTTATACTTAAAATTTTTACTGTGAAACTAAAAAAATCCTTTGTCCGCCCGAGGCGGACAAAGGAAAGTTTATTAAACTTACAAATTTTTCTATCAATTAAAAGTGAACGTTTAACATTATACTTGCAATACCTGTACCAAATGCAGATGCTTTTGGTCCTTTATTTTCAATTGTAATAGCACCACTAGTTGTTTTTATATCAGCACCTGAAGTAGTTGCAAATCCCAATGTGTATTTTCCACCTAATGAAAGTCCAGGAGTGAAATACCAATCAAAACCGAAGTTTATTCCTGCACCAAATACATTACCTGAATATTCAACTGTATAAGGAGTAGAACCACCTGGTGCCGGTGTTGTTCCATCGTCTTTTGCAGACTGCATTGCGAAATTAACATTTAATCCAAGATAAGGTGAAACACTATATAAGGATTTGAAGTGATAATTTGCATCTACATTAATTCCGATTGTTGTGGCTGATGATTTTCTTGTTAACCATCCATTAGTAGTTGCTGCACCAGTATGTTGTAATTCACTTGAACCACTTCCAAAAGTCAAACCACCACCAAGAGAAATATTAGATGATACAAAATATTGAAAGCCAACACCATATAACTGATTAACTGCTGTTGCTGTTGTATCATAAATTCCAACCCCAGTACCAGCAAAATTTCCAGTTAAATTGTTACTAACAAATGGTGAATAAAGAAATATGAAGCTTTTAGAACCCTGATAGACTTCCGGTTTTGTTCCATCCCAGCCCTTATTTATTTGGGCGAATGAGAAACTGGAAACGAAAAATACTAACATTAAAGCTAAGAATAATTTTTTCATTTTTTTTCCTTTCTGTTTGGTTTTTAATTAAAGTTTTGTTGCTTAAAATTAAGAAAAAGTTTTATTGCATTATTATGATATTTTTTATACCATAAATATTCCTTTCTTTAGTTATTAAATAACTATTTAAAAAAGAAAATAATTTTTATGATATTTCAACTCTTACCAAATGTTTCACTTTCTCTATCATACCCCTTATTTGAGGAGTATCCTTTTTCACAACTGAATAATTCGGTCTTCCTAATCCTAATGCTTCAATCGTCTTTTTTTGCTTTTCAATCCTGTCAATTACGCTTTTCGTTTGCGTTATTTTTATAAATTTATCCATTTTATTATTAAAAATCAAGTTTCTTATTAAACTACTTCAAATAAACCCTCTAATTACGTTGTAAATAATTCAGTTAAACTAATTCCTCTTCTATCGGCTGCAATTCTGGCATCATATAAATTCTTTAATGCTTTTATTGTTGCTTTAACAACATTATGAGGATTTGACGAACCAAGTAATTTTGTAAGAACATCTTGAATTCCAGCACTTTCCAATACTGCTCTTACTCCTCCTCCTGCTATTAACCCGGTTCCAGGTGAAGCCGGTTTTAATAATACTTTTGCCGCACCGTATTTACCAATTATTTCAAAAGGTATTGTTCCTTTGTATAAAGGAACTTCAATAATATTCTTTCTTGCATCTTCAACACTTTTTTTGATTGAATCGGTCACTTCGTTTGCTTTTCCAAGCCCTATTCCAACGTGACCTTTTCCATCGCCAACAACACTTACAGCGCTGAAACTGAATCTTCTTCCACCTTTTACTACTTTAGCAACTCTGCTAATGTGTACTAACTTTTCCTTGAGTTCTAACTCACCTACCTTGATGTATTTTTTCGCCATTTATAACAATGTAAAAAATAAGATTATATTTTGATAATTACAATTAAAAAATTTATAACACTTTTAGTCCAAAATTCATATAAATACTAATCAACAACATATCAATATTCTCAATTTTGTTCTCGAGGGAGGAGTCGAACCTCCACATACGACTTCAGAGGCCGCTGTCCTGCCATTAGACGACTCGAGAATAATTAAATTTTTGCATATTTTTGTCTAATGTTAATAGAACAATTACCTTGTTCTCGAGGGAGGAGTCGAACCTCCACTAACGGCTCCAAAGGCCGCTGTCCTGCCATTAGACGACCCGAGAATAATGATTCAATTTAACTATATTTTTTAAAACTTTAAACCACCTTCTCGAGCACCATCAGCAAAAGCTTTTACTCTTCCATGATATAAGTATCCGTTTCTGTCAAAAACTACATTAGAAATATTAGCACTTTTTGCTCTTTCGGCAATCAGTTTCCCGATTATTTTACTCTTACTTATTTTTCCTTTTTCGGATTTCAATTTTTCACTTGTATCCTTGGAAATCGAACTTATAGACAAAATAGTTTTCCCTGTTACATCATCAATTAACTGTCCATATATCTGATTTAAACTTCTATACACCACAAGTCTTGGTACATCAGCCGTACCATTTACTTTTTTCCTAATTTTATATTTTATTTTTTGTCTTCTATCTAAATTTTTTCTATTCATTTTAAAATCTTTTAACTTTTTAATCTTATAACTTTTAAACTACTTTGCCGCAGTTTTTCCTGCTTTTCTTCTTATCTTTTCATAATCATACTTAATACCTTTACCTTTATAAGGTTCCGGCTCTCTGAACGACCTTATCTTTGCCGCAACAAGACCAACAAGCTGTTTGTCGATTCCGCTTATTATAATAGATGTTGGTACAGGAACTTCAATTTTTACTTCTTTTGGTGCAACAAATACTATCGGATGAGAGTAACCTAATAAAAGGACAAGATTTTCTCCCTTTAACTCAGCTTTATAACCTATTCCAACTAATTCCAGTTTCTTTGTATAACCTTCTGTAACTCCAATAACAAGATTCTGTAACAATGCTCTATAAAGTCCGTGAAGAGCTTTGTTTTTCTTCAAGTCGTTTTCTCTCGTAAAAATAACTTCGTTGTCTTTTACCTCTACATTTATTCCACCGGTTAAAGACATATTCAAAGTGCCTTTAGGACCTTTAACTTCAATAATATTATCCTGTTTTTTTATTTGAACACCCTTGATAATCTCTACTGGTTTTTTACCAATTCTACTCATATATTTAAATTATCTTTTTAAATAAAATTTACCAAATTGAACAAATTACTTCTCCGCCAATCTGAAGTTTTCTTGCTTCTTTTTCCGTCATTAATCCTTTTGACGTAGACACAACAGCTATTCCCAAACCATTTCGTACTCTTGGAAGTTTCTCGAACTTAACATATCTTCTAATTCCCGGTTTGCTTACTCTGCGTAATCCTTCAATAACATTTATACCATTATTATATTTCAGTTTTATCGATAAATATTTTCTACCTTTATCTTCTATTATGGAATAATCATTAATATAATTTGTCTTTTTCATAATTTCAGCGATACCGACTTTCATTTTTGAAACCGGAATATCAACAGATTTCTTCTCTGCTTTTATCGCATTTCTCACTCTTGTTAAAAAATCCGCAATTGGATCTGTCATAGACATAAATTAAATTCTCCTGTTTATTTTTTTACCAGCTTGATTTAACAACTCCGGGAATTTTTCCCTGTAAAGCCAATTCTCTGAATACAAGTCTAGATACACCAAATTTCCTGTAATAACTTCTCGCTCTTCCTGTTACAAGGCATCTATTATGTAATCTTGTTGCACTGCTATCTCTCGGTAATTTTGCTAAAGCAGCGTAATCACCTTTCTCTTTCAGTTCTTTTCTCTTCTCGGCATATTTTTTTACAATTGCTTCTCTTCTAACTTGTCTCGCTATTGACGATTTTTTTGCCATTCTTTATTTATTTGTATTATTTTTTTTATTTCGTAAAAGGCATTCCAAACTGCTTCAATAATTCATATGCTTCCTCATCGGTTTTTGCACTTGTAGCAAATGTTATATCAAGTCCGCTTATTCTTTGAACATTATCGACATTTATTTCAGGAAATATAATTTGTTCTTTAATACCCAAAGTATAATTTCCTCTTCCATCGAAACTTTTGTCGGATAATCCTCTGAAATCCCTGATTCTTGGAATTGTAATATTTATTAACCTGTCTAAAAATTCATACATCCTATCGTTTCTCAATGTTACCCTTACCCCGATGTTCATCCCTTCACGCAATTTAAAATTTGATACCGATTTCTTTGCTTTAACAACAGTCGGCCTTTGACCTGCAATTGCTTCAATTTCTTTAACGGTCGTATCAATTATCTTTGGATCCGCTACTGCAGCACCTACACCTACGTTTAAACAAATTTTGTTTAACTTAGGAGCCTGCATCGTATTTTTATAATTAAATTTCTTTATTAATTCAGGGACAATTTTTTCTCTGTAATGTTCCAAAAGTCTTACGGGTACTTTTTCTTCTACGAATTTTTCTTTTGAATCTTTCGCACCTTTTTTGGATTTTTGAGAATCTCCCGTTGGTTTAGAATCTTTTTTTCTATCTTCCTTTGTTTTTGCCATAAAAATATTAACTAATTAAAATTTCTCCGGATTTTTTACTCTTTCTCATACGTTTGATTTTTCCGGAAACTTCATCTTTTACAACTTCTATACCTACCCTTGTGGGTTGATTTGTTTTCGGACACATCAATTCTACATTCGTTATATTAATAGGAGCTTCTCTTCTTACTATTCCACCCTGCTGGTTCTTCTGGTTAGGCTTTGTATGCCTATGGACAATGTTCACTCCTTCAACTATAACCCGACCTTTATTCCTATCAATAAATAGTACCTTTCCAACCGTACCTTTTGCGTTTCCACAAATCACTTTAACTGTATCGTTTTTCTTTAGTCTTGTTTTTACCATTTTTTATAAACTTTTTAATCTTATTAATACCTAAATTACTTCAGGTGCAAGAGAAATTATTTTCATAAATTGTTTTTCTCTCAATTCACGTGCAACAGGTCCGAAAATTCTGGTTCCTCTTGGTTCATTCTGAGCATTTATTAAAACAGCTGCATTTTCGTCGAATTTTATGCAACTTCCGTCTTTTCTTTTTACCTCTTTTACAGTCCTAACTATTACCGCTCTCGATACTTCACCTTTTTTAACTGCACCACCCGGAATTGCGGATTTTACAGAAACCACTATAATATCACCCAAACTTGCATACCTTCTGTCAGATCCACCGAGTACACGAATGCAACGAACGGATTTTGCACCGGAATTGTCTGCCACTGTTAAATTTGTTTCTTCCTGTATCATAATATATTATATAGATTCTATTACAATTTATTAATAAATAGGCAATTGCCTCTAATTCAAATATAAGAAGTTATTTAGCTTTTTCAACTACTTCCACAAGACGCCATCTTTTTTTCTTACTTAATGGTTTAGTTTCCATTATTTTAACCATATCACCTTCCGTACACTCGTTTTTTTCATCATGAGCCATGAATTTCGTAGTCTTTTTGAAGTATTTCTTATAAATTGGATGTTTAACTCTTTTCTCTATGGCAACTGTTATGGATTTATCCATTTTATTACTGGTTACTACACCTACACGGGTTTTCCTTTTCGCTTGCCTTTTTTGAGAAACTGTATTTTTTTCTTCGTCCATTAATCTTTAATTCTTTATGCTTTTTTTTGTTCTTCTTTTTCTCTTTCTTTCAAAACTGTTAAAATTCTTGCAATATCTCTTTTTGTATTCGCAATAGATTTAAAATTTTCAAGTTGCCCGGAAGCGTGCTGGAAACGAAAATTCTCTAATGCTTCATAGCTATCCTTAAGTGTCGTTTTTAAATCCTTCGTTGCTAAATCTTTTATTTGATATATTTTCATTTTTATTATATTTTTACTATTACTATAATATACCGCCCAATAATTACATAGTAATTCTTTTTACAAACTTAGTCTTTATTGGTAATTTATGAGCAGCTAATCTGAATGCTTCCTCTGCAACATTTTGAGTAACACCATCTACTTCAAACATAATCTTTCCCGGCAGTACTACAGCCACCCAGTATTCAGGCGCGCCCTTTCCTTTACCCATTCTTGTTTCCGCCGGCTTTTTAGTAACCGGCTTATCGGGAAATATTCTAATCCATACTTTTCCGTCTCTTTTCATATGTCTCGTTAATGCTATCCTTGCCGCTTCTATTTGCCTATCGGTAATCCATGCAGCGTCTAACGATTTTAATCCGTAAGAACCGAAAGCTACAAGATTTCCTCTTTGAGCTTTCCCTCTTCTGTTTCCTTTTTGTGATTTCCTAAACTTAACTCTTTTGGGCATTAACATATTACTATAACTCCAGAATTTTAATAATTATTTTTTGATAACTTTTCACCCCTGCAAATCCAAACCTTAACACCAATAGCACCATATATAGTATGCGAAGTAACCGAAGCATAATCAATATCAGCTCTTAACGTCTGCAATGGAATCCTTCCTTCTTTATATTGCTCACTACGCGCTATTTCCGCTCCACCAAGTCTGCCACTACACATTACTTTTATTCCTTCAGCTCCCATTCTCATTGTAGAAGTAATTGCAGATTTCATCGCTCTCCTGAAAGAAACACGGTTTGCTAATTGTTGGGCAATACTTTCGCCTACTAATTGCGCACTAAGTTCCGGTTTTTTTATTTCGTTAACGTTAATCTTTACTTCTTTGTTCGTAATCTTCTTGATTTCGTTTTCAAGCTGTGTAATTTCTTTTCCACTTTTACCTATTACAAAACCGGGACGTGATGTAAATATTGTAAGAGTAATCTTTTTAAGCGTTCTTTCTATTAAAACTTTCGCAATACCTGCTTTTTCAAGTCTTTTTTTCAAATATCCCCTTATTAGTGAATCTTCCTTCAGTTTATGAGAAAAACTCTTCTCGTCATACCAGTTTGAGTCCCAGGTATTGATGATTCCTAATCTGAAACCTATAGGGTGTGTTTTCTGTCCCAATAAATCTCCTTAAAATAATTTTTAATTTTACTACTATTTATTTTCTAAATGTTCGACCACTAACGTTAAATGTGACGAACGTTTTCTAATCCTGTATGCTCTTCCCTGCGGTGCAGGTAACATTCTCTTTAAAGAAGGACCTTCATTTACATACGCTCTTTTTACTATTACTTCATCTTTATTTATTCTTCCGGTATCGATTTTTCTTACTAAGTTTGAATATGCCGATAACAACGTTTTTTCAACGACTTTTGCGGCATTTTTATTCGTATATTTCAAAATCGCCAATGCCTCATCAACTTTTCTATTTCTTATTAAATCAACAACTAATCTCATTTTTCTGGGTGATGACCCGATATACCTTGTTAAAGCTCGTGATTCCATTATTTAGCTGCTCCTCCTGCCTTTTCTTCTTTTCTTTGACCCGAATGAGCTCTGAATGTACGAGTATGTGCAAACTCTCCAAGTTTATGACCTACCATATTTTCAGAAACAAAAACCGGTATAAACTTATTACCATTATGTACTGCAAATGTATGCCCTATAAAATCAGGTGTAATAGTACATGCTCTTGCCCAGGTCTTTACAACCTTTTTCTGATTCTTTTCGTTTAATTTTTCTACTTTCCCAAGTAGTTTATAATCTATATTTGGACCTTTTTTTAATGAACGGGACATTTATTATTTCCTCTTTTTTACTATGTATTTATCAGAAATATTTTTCTTTTTTCTTGTTTTGTATCCTTTTGCAGGTAATCCCCACGGACTGACGGGATGGCCTCCACCTGAGGTTTTACCTTCACCACCACCCATTGGATGGTCTACCGGATTCATTGCTACTCCTCTAACATGTGGTCTTTTACCCATCCATCTCGATCTTCCTGCTTTTCCTATACTAATATTTTCATGGTCGATATTTCCTACAACTCCTATAGTTGCTTTACATTCGCTTTTAATCATTCTTACTTCACCTGAAGGAAGCTTTATCTGGCAATATTTTTCATCTTTCGCAACAATCTGAGCAGATGCTCCTGCGCTTCTTGCAATTTGTCCGCCTTTTCCGGGTTTAATTTCGATATTGTGAATAAATGTTCCTACCGGAATCGATGAAACCTGCATTGTATTGCCGGTTTTTATTTCCGCTTCATTGGAAGATTGAATTAATTCACCAACCTTTATACCTTCGGATGCGATTATATATGCTTTACTCCCATCGGGATATTGAATAAGTGCAATTCTTGATGTTCTGTTTGGGTCATATTCTATTGCAATTACTTTTGCTTCTTCCGAACTTGTTCTCTTAAAATCTATTATTCTATATCTTCTTTTATGTCCACCACCTCTGTGCCTGGAAGTAACTCTTCCTAAATTATTTCTTCCTCCTGATTTTTTAAGAGGAGCCAATAATGATTTTTCAGGTGTAGTTTTAGTTATCTCTTCAAATGAAGATATTGAATAATATCTCGTTGCCGGCGTAGTCGGCTTTAGCTTTCTAAGTGCCATTATGAATTATTTTATCGAAATTATAACTTCTAAAAAATTACAAACTTCAAAATACCGAAATTTTTAAAAAATGTCAATATAATTAAAATAATACACCAAGATAAATTCCGTATCTTTACTACATTTTTTAATTGACATATATATTAATTGCAATACTTTTAAATTTAAGAAATAATTCTTTTTATTATTTATTTATTCATAATTTTAAATTATAAAACTATTACTTAACCGTTATGCTTAAAGTACATCTAAAAATTAAACTTGATACATTTATAAAAATTATTTAATTTTAAGAAACTGTTTTTAAAACAAATATTAAGGAGAATT
>JGI20214J51088_10003120_pt1 | contig 10962 bp, 4 predicted proteins | sample WetSurMetagenome_FD_51088 | JGI IMG/M metagenome (IMG submission 51088)
GAATTTAATCCACTTTCAACTCCCTTAGAAGGAATTAATTTAATTGAAGCAAGTGCGGGTACAGGTAAAACTTATACCATTGCAACTTTGGTGATTAGATTATTATTAGAAAATAATTTGAACATTCATCAAATTTTGGTAGTCACTTTTACCGAAGCTGCTACTACCGAATTAAAAGATCGTATTCGAAAACGTTTAGAACAAATGCATCAAATTTTTCTTTTTTTGTTAAAGAAAGATCACTCCTTAAAATTTGATGATAAACAACGCACAGAAATTAAAACCTTATTAGACATTGCGTATCATTTATTAAAAGAAAATTCTCCTCTTGATTTTAAAAAAGTAAAAAATATTGAGCATTTTCAAAATATTGCACAACAACATCATGAAACCTTATCAATTGCTTTAGAAAAAATTAAAAGCGCAATTTATGGTTTTGATGAAGCGGCAATTTTTACCATTCACAGTTTCTGTCGTAAAGTATTACAAGAGTTCGCATTTGAAAGCGGGGCTTTATTTGACGTTGAATTAGCAGGTGACCAATCTGATATTTTAGATGAAATCGCACAAGATTTCTGGAGGAAAAACATTTATCAGGCAAATTCTTTATTTTTAGACTACTTGATTGCTCAAAAATTTACTTTAGATAACTTCATTTCTTTATTAAATAAATCTTCTTGGTACACGAATTGGGATTTTTTAACTTTAATTCCTAAAACTAAAATTAAACCTTTACCTTTTTCCGAAGAAAGTTATCAAACACAATTCAAAATTGTCCAACAACTTTATCAGCAATATCAAGGAGATATTTACAATGCACTTTTTAACGCGCTTGAAACTAAAAATCTCAACGGTCAAACCTACCCAAAAAAATGGTTGACTAATTGGTTGCAAGATTTAAACGCATTTGCTCGCAGTACACAAATAACGCCGATCTTACCCGAGAAATTCCAAAAATTTACTTTTAATGAATTAAGCAAAAATGCCAAAAATAACCAAATATTTGATCATTCTTTTTTTAAAGAAAGCCAACTTTTATTTGATCAAGCAACTACTTTATTAATGCATTATCAACAACAAGTAATTCAATTAAAACATCGCCTTTTAAATTATGCAAATAAGGAATTAAAAAAACGCCAACAACAGCAACATATTCAAAGCTTTGATGATTTGTTGATTGATCTATATCATGCCTTAGAAAAAAGTAAAGAACGTGAGAAATTAGTTAATGTTATCAATTACAAATATAAAGCAGCCTTAATTGACGAATTTCAAGATACCGATAATTTACAATATAAGATTTTTTATCAATTATTTGAGAAAAAATGCTTATTTTTTATTGGCGATCCAAAACAGGCTATTTATGGTTTTCGAGGCGCAGATATTTTTAGTTATATTGAAGCAAAAAAACAAGCAAATTCAACTTACACTTTAACGACGAATTGGCGCTCCACCCCAAGTTTAATTCAAGCAACTAATACTATTTTTAAAAATCATTCTAATCCATTCTATTTACCAGAAATTCATTTCTCAGAGGCAACACCTGCAGAGAAACTTTCTAATACTTTTCAACCTGCATTACATATCCATTTTTTAGAACGCCAACCTTTTCAAAAAATGCTCAATAAAGCAACAGGCAAAAAAGATATTGCCTATTTCGTTGCAAATCAAATTTCAACATTACTTCATAGCCAAGAATGTAATGCAGGTGACATAGCAATTTTGGTTCGTAAAAATAAAGAAGCTCATTTATTGCAAAGAATTCTACAACATTATAAAATCCCTGCAGTTTTATATAGCCATGAAAATATTTTTAAAAGCGATGAGGCTTTAGCAATGCAATATTTGTTAGCCGCATTACTAGAAACTACGAATGAAATTGCAATTAAGACTGCTTTAATTACTGAATTCTTTGAATTAAATGTTGAGCAAATTTACCTTTTATCTCAAGATGAACGCCACTGGAGTTATTATTTAGAGTATTTTCAAGAACATGCAAACTTGTGGAAAACAAAGGGTTTTATGGTAATGTTTCGCCATTTGCTATTTTCCAAAACAAATATATTTGAAAAAAAATTAATTTCCTATTTATTATCTTTTCCAAATGGTGAGAGAAAGTTAACTAATTTTTTACATTTAGCAGAAATTCTTCACTCAGTAGAAAAACAGCAGCATTTAGGCGTACATGAGTTATATAAATGGTTGGTAGAAAAAATTACTCATTTGGATAATCAAGAAGAGCACGAATTGCGCTTAGAAAGTGACGAAAAAGCTGTAAAGTTAGTTACTATCCATAAAAGCAAAGGACTTGAGTATCCGATTGTTTTTCTTCCCTTTATTTGGGATGGGCACTTACAGAGTAAATATAACAATGATGAATTTGTTTTCCATGATCCTGCTCAAAATAATAAATTGATTTTTGCATTAGACGGACAAAATTTTGATAAAAATCAAATACTTATTGAGGAAAAGGCTGAAAATGCGCGTTTATTATATGTTGCCTTAACTCGCGCAAAAAAAGTTTGTCACGCAGTATTTGGTGTTTTTAATGAAACTGAAAATGCATCGTGGACTTATTTGTTATTTAAAGACCAAGATAAGCTATCAGAACAACCTGACAAAATTTTGTTAAATAAATTAGAAGAACTTCATACATTTTCTCAACAAACTATTAATGTTTCAATGCTCGTGTTTTCAAAAAGAACTTTAGTTTTTCAAAGTCTAGAAGAAAATACGAAAAAACTTCAAGCTAGAACCTTAACTCAAAAATTAAAGAAAAATTGGTATATCAATAGTTTCAGTGCACTGTCGGGGCAATTACAATCTGCAGAAGATACGGTTGATAATCGAATCCAACGCTTAGATACTGAAACAAATCAACAACTTATTATTGAAGAAAAAACCTATGACACGTTTTCTGAGATGGAAGATATTTTTAAATTTCCTGCAGGTTCAAAAGTAGGAACGTTATTACACGAAATATTAGAAAATTTAGATTTTCAAAATGTGGAGCAAGATATTATTCGAACTAAAATGGAATTTCATCGGTTTGATTTAAACTTACAACCCACTTTAGAAAAACTCTTAGAAAATGTTTTGAAAGCGCCATTACAAGATAGTTTTTGTTTAGCTGATATTTCTAAGCATAACCGATTGAATGAATTAGAGTTTTATTATCCTGTAGCATTAATTAATGTTAAAAAATTTAATGAGTTATTAATTCCTTATTGGCAACAACGTTGGTCAATTAAATTTAAGAAACTCTTTTTTGTGGATTGGCAGGGGTTTATGCGAGGATTTATCGATTTGATTTTTGAGCATCACGGACAATATTTCTTAGTCGATTACAAATCCAATCGTTTAGGAACTCAGTTGAAGGATTATGCCCCCGAAAGACTTCCTCTGGCAATGGAAGAGCATCAATATTTTTTGCAATATCATATTTATTGCGTTGCATTACATCGTTATTTAGAGCAACGTTTGCCAGATTATAATTATGAAAAACATTTTGGGGGGGTATTTTATCTATTTCTAAGAGGAATGCATCCAGACTATCCTCAAAATGGGATTTTCTATGATAAACCAGATGTAACTTTTATTCGAAAGTTTTCTCAATTTTTTGCTTCAGAGATTGCGTAGTTCTTTACGCAAAATTTTTCCAACATTTGATTTAGGTAATTCCGTGCGAAAATCAATATATTTTGGCACTTTATAGCCTGTTAAATTTGCTTTACAAAATTCACGAAGTTCTTCAATGGTTGCTTGCATATTAGGTTTTAAAACCACAAATAGTTTTACCGCTTCGCCACTTTTCTCATCGGGAATACCAATACAAGCGGATTCTAAAACAGAAGGATGTTTTGCAATCACATTTTCTATTTCATTGGGATACACATTGAAACCAGATACTAATATCATATCTTTTTTGCGATCGACAATGCGCAGAAACCCTTGATTATCAATAGTTGCAATATCTCCTGTTTTCATCCAACCCTCTGAAGTTAAAATTTCGCTAGTTTCTGTTGGACGTTGCCAATAACCTTTCATAACCTGCGGACCTTTTACCCATAATTCTCCCGCTTGATCTTGAGAAACTTCCTCACCGTCATCATTGCGTAAAGAAATCTCTGTAGAAGAAATTGGCAAGCCAATGCTATTGGTAAATTCTTTGATATCAAAAGGGTTCACACAAACCACAGGGGAACATTCTGTTAAACCATAACCTTCTAAGATTGGACAACCCGTTTTTTCTTTCCAGTGTTCTGCAACAGATTGTTGAATTGCTGCCCCCCCACCAACGGTTAATTTCAAACTAGAAAAATCAATCTTTTGAAAAGCTGCGTGATGTAAAATAGCATTAAACAAGGTATTAACACCCGTTAATACTGTGAACTTATAACTCATTAATTCTTTTGAAAAATTATTTAAGTCACGCGGATTAGTAATTAAGACATTTAATGCCCCAAAGCGCATAAAACATAAACAGTTCGCTGTTAAGCAAAAGATATGATATAGCGGTAATACTGTAATAATAATTTCATTACCCCAATCAACCTTTGTTCCTACCCATGCGGCAACCTGTTGCATATTTGAAATCATATTACGATGAGTTAGCATTGCTGCTTTTACAACGCCAGTTGTTCCACCCGTGTATTGTAGAAATGCCAAATCGGTATTTTTTATCGTGGGTTTTTGAAATGATAATCGACTCCCTTTTTGTAAAGCAGTTCTAAAACTAATTGGATTTGGTAAATGATAGTGGGGAACTAATTTTTTGATATATTTGATAACGCTATTAATAGCGATTCTTTTGAAAAAAGGATGTAAATCAGCTAATTCAGTAACAATGAAATGCTTAATTGTTAAATGTTCAACGGCTTGTTCTAGCACATGAGCAAAGTTTGCTAGAATAACGATTGCACTCACATTAGCGTCTTTTAATTGGTGCTCTAATTCTCTTGGAGTATATAAAGGATTAACATTAACAGCAATTAATCCCGCATTTAATGCACCAAATAACGCGACAGGGTATTGCAAAATATTCGGCATCATAAAAGCAATGCGTTCACCAGATTTTAGTTGTAATTCTTGTTGTAAGTAAGCAGCAAATGCGAGGCTTTTTTCATGGAGTTCTTTAAAAGAAAGGGTTTGTCCATAATTCGTAAAAGCGGGTTGATTTGCATATTTTTGACAGCTTTCTTCAAATACTTCAGCAATAGATTGATATTGATCGGGATTGATTTCTGCGGGGATTCCTTGGGGATAACGTTCTAACCAAAATTTTTTCATGTTAAGTTCCTCCATTTTTTAGGAAAATCTAAGCCCAATTGTATTTGAGCTTAGAATAGTTTTTCTATGCTTTCAATGCAGCGACAACGGCGTCACCCATTTCAGAAGTTGATAGTATTTTCTCTCCCGCACAGGCAATGTCTGATGTGCGAAGTCCTTGATTTAAAACGGATTTAACGGCGTTTTCAATAGCATCAGCAAGCGAGGGTTGTTGTAATGAATAACGCAACATCATTGCAACCGATAGAATAGTTGCTAGAGGATTTGCTTTATTTTGACCTGCAATATCTGGCGCAGAACCATGAATAGGTTCATACATACCTTTATTATTTGAATCCAAAGATGCGGAAGGTAACATTCCAATTGAACCACTTAGCATCGATGCTAAATCCGATAAAATATCACCGAATAAATTACCCGTGACAATAACATCAAATTGTTTAGGAGCACGCACGAGTTGCATGGCGGCATTATCGACGTATTGATGAGAAAGTTCGACATCGGGATATTCTTTGCCAATTTTGGTAACAATTTCTCTCCACAACATACTCGTATCTAATACATTTGCTTTGTCAACAGAACAGACTTTTTTATTTCTCCGACGCGCACTTTCAAATGCTACTCGAGCAATGCGTTCGATTTCGCTTTCGCTGTAATGCATGGTATCGAAACCTTGGCGTTCTCCGTTCTCTAAAGTTCTAATGCCACGCGGTTGTCCAAAATAAATATCCCCTGTTAGCTCACGGACGATTAAAATATCAAGATTTTCAACAATTTCCGATTTTAAGGTCGACGCACTTGCTAAAGCAGGATATAACAACGCGGGACGCAAATTTGCAAATAAATTCAAACCCGCTCTTAATCCTAACAAACCTTTTTCTGGGCGAAGAGAACGTTCAATATTATCCCATTTAGGTCCGCCCACCGCCCCTAATAACACCGCATCGGCTTTTTTGCATAGGTTTAAAGTGCTTTTAGGCAATGGCACGCCCATTTGATCGATAGCAGCGCCTCCGATGGGAGCGTTTTCTAAGTAAATATCTAAGCCATTGTGTTTAAAGGTATTTAAAACTTTGACGGCTTCTTCAACAATTTCAGGTCCAATCCCATCGCCTGCCAAAATCGCAATTAATTGACTCATATGTTTCTCATAACCTGCCAGAAAAAATTAAAAATGGTAGTCGATTTTTCTTAAAATATCGATCTTTTTTCTTAAAAAGATGAAATAGAAAATTCACTTAAAAAATGATATGATAATTTTAGAATGCATCAACAGGTTTGGAACAATATGTGGAAAGGATTTAGTCGTTTAAGTTTTAATTTAACAGCGTTGGGTGTAGTAGCAGTCACTTTACCAATATTATTAATTATGGTGCTAATGGGAAATGCAGCCACCAAAGTATTACAAGAAAAAGCTAAAGAACATTTTGAATCACAAGCACTTTCAATGCAATATAGTGTTTTGGATTGGTATCAACGCATGGAAACTTTAATTAATATTTTACGTATACAACCTGATATTATAAATTTGCAGTCAGGAAAACATCACGAAATTCTTAAAAATACGCATCAATTCTATCCTGATGTATATCTTATTTATACGGCGGGATTAAATGGTTTCAATATTGGAAGAAGCGATAATAAACCATTGACAAATTTTGGCGATCGTCAATATTTTAAAGATATTTTATCAGGTAAAAATATTTCTAATCAAATCATTATTAGTCGAACAGTTCATAAACCAGCAGTCTTTTTCTCTGCGGCAATTAAAAATGTAATAAATGAAACAGTGGGAGTCTTAGGTGTTGGTTCTGAATTAAAAACTGCTAACGATCGAATTCTTGATATTAAACTCGGAAAAACAGGGTTTGTTTTTGTAGTTGACGATCAAGGAAAATTATTAATTCATCCCGATCAACAACTATTTTCAGAAATAACAGATTATTCGCAACAACCTGCTGTTAAAAGTTTATTGCAAGGTCAATCGGGATTATTTTCTTTTATTGATGAGCAAGCGGTTGAATGGTTAGCTTATCGTTTGTTATTACCTAATGGCTGGGGAATCATTGTTCAACAACAAAAACAAGAAACCTTACAAGAAATTACAACCTTTTGGTATTTTGCTATTTTGTTAATTTGTATTTTATTGATTTTATTGGCTATTTTTACATGGATGATGGGGGGACATTTAGTTCGCCCGATTCGAGAATTAACACAGGCGGCAATGGCTTTGTCAAATGGAGAACACCGTAAAATGGCAGCCATTCATCGTCATGATGAAATTGGGTTTCTAGCCAATACGTTTACTCAAATGGTTGAGAGATTACAAGCGTCATTTAGTGCGCTTGAAGAACAAAGAAATCATTTAAAACAAATTCTTGAAGGAATGCCTTCAGGTGTCTGTGTATTTGACAATGTAGGTAATTTAGTTTTTAGTAATCAAAAAGCCCATCAACTTATTGGACAACAAATTATTTCAGGGATTCCCTTAGAAAAAGTTTCTGAGACCTACTGTTTTTATGTAGCGGGTACCGATCAATTTTATCCAAAAGAAAAATTATCAATTATTCAAACACTTAAAACAAGAGCAATTAATGTTATTGATGATATTGAAGTTCGCCATTCAGGAAAAATCATTCCTTTGGAAGCCTGGGGAACGCCAATATTTGACGATAATGGTCAAATTTTATATGCAATGACTGCGTTTCAAGATATTACAACTCGCAAGCAAGTTGAAGCTGAACATATTCATTTTATTCAAGAACAAGAGGCGAAAAATAGCGCTTTAAAATACAACCAAGAAATTGAAGCAAAAAATGCGGATTTAATTCGTTTAAATCGTGAGAAAAATGAATTTCTTGGGATAGTGTCCCATGATTTAAAAAATCCCCTTTCTGGCATTCGAGGACTTGCGGAGATTATTCGTGATTCTTCGTCGTTATTATCACCTGATGAAATTTTTCAATACAGTCAAATGATCTCTAGCGAATCAGAAAAAATGTTTCAATTGATTACCAACTTATTAGACGTTAATGCGATCGAATCAGATGAATTTAACGTAAAGTTTGGAACATTCAATCTCCTAGAAGTTATACATCAATTAATTCGCAATTATATTGCCCGTGCCAATAAAAAGGAACTACAGATTATTTTTGAATCACCAGAAGAAAACTTATTTCTTTATTCAGATCACCTGCTTGTTGAGCAAATTTTAGATAATTTGTTATCGAATGCAGTTAAGTATTCACCGTTAGGAAAAAATATTTTTATTCGAATTAGGAAACAGGAGCAACACTTGTATTGTGAATTTGAGGATCAAGGCAAAGGATTGAGTGAACAAGATCAACAAAAGTTATTTAAGAAATTCAGTCGATTAAGTACCAAGCCAACTAACGGCGAACATTCAACAGGGTTAGGATTATTTATTGTCAAGAAATTAATCAATGTGTTAGGTGGTGAGGTCTTGTGTTCAAGCAGATTAAATCATGGCTCTATTTTTACTGCTGTTTTTCCTCTGATTGAAAGATGAAATACTAAATTGAATGAAAAATAAATCGTATTTTTCGTTTCCTTAATCGAGCGGCGATAAGCACAGAAGATTTCTAAATTATGATTAAAATCAAATAGTTAAAAAATATTATTCCTCGCATTTGACATTATTAAGTAAAATGCGCTTGCATTCATTTTGCGAATAGTCTAATTTATTTGACTTATTTTAGTATCTTCTAATTTGGTGAAATACCATGAGCGACACACAACAATCTGAAACAACGGACGCCACGCAATCGCTGTATGCCAAACATAAAGTGATTCATCCCCGTTCGACGAGTGGATTTTTTACAAACTTGCGCCGATTGGCAGTCATTTCTTTGCTGGGACTGTATTACGTCGTGCCTTGGCTAATGTGGGACGGGCGACAGGCGGTACTGTTTGATCTCCCTGAGCGCAAATTTTACATTTTTGGGTTGGTGTTTTGGCCCCAAGACGCGATTTATTTGACGTTTTTATTAAGCATCGCGGCATTTGCGTTGTTTTTCTTTACGACGCTGGCAGGGCGTTTATGGTGCGGGTTTGCGTGTCCTCAAACGGTATGGACTGAAATCTTTATTTGGATGGAACGCTGGGTTGAAGGTGATCGCCCGCAACAATTGAAATTAGAAAAAATGTCAATGAATGCGTACAAACTCCGTATTAAGCTAACTAAACATTTGCTGTGGATTGCATTTTCTCTGTGGACGGGTTATACCTTTGTGGGATATTTCACGCCCATTCATGTATTAACTCAAGAAATTTTTATTTTAAAAACAAGCGGTTGGGAAACTTTTTGGGTGCTTTTTTATTCGTTTGCAACCTATGGAAATGCGGGCTGGCTCCGCGAACAAATTTGTATTTATATGTGCCCTTACGCGCGTTTTCAGGGAGCAATGTTTGATCGTGATACCTTTTTGGTTGCCTACGATGAAAAACGCGGCGAACCACGCGGTGCTAGAAAACGTAATGAAATCAAAAAGTTAGGTGATTGCGTCGATTGCGGGTTATGCGTCCAAGTGTGCCCAACAGGAATTGATATCCGAAATGGTCAACAATATCAATGTATTACCTGTACCGCATGTATCGATGCGTGCGACGAAGTAATGGTAAAACTCAATCGTCCTAAAGGGTTAGTCGGTTACACCACCGAAAACACCCTCGAAGGCAAAACAACTCACGTTTTAAGACCCAGAATCTTGATTTATAGCGCTTTATTGCTGTTTTTCATGGTTGCGATGGGCTATTTGTTAAGCCAGCGAATTCCCCTCTCGTTGGAAATCGTACGGGATCGCAATATGTTATTCCGCGAAACAAATGAAGGGTGGATTGAAAACGTGTACACCGTCAAAATTTTAAATATGGATCAAAAAGATCATACTTATAAAATCGAAGTAGAAGGAATTGAAGGGTTAAAACTGGAGTTAAATAAACAAGACCTTAAAGTTCCTACGGGCAAAGTATTAGATGTCCCGCTAAGTTTGCAAGCTGATCCCGCTAAATTGACCAAAAAGAGTATGAATATTTCCATTTCTGCGCAAGCGGTTGATAATCCTAGTATTCAAACCTTGCGTGATAGCCGCTTTGTCGGACCTACCAAAAATTAATGGTACATAAAAAGAGATGATAAAAAATCTCGTTCCCACGCTTGACTGTGGGAACGAGAAGAGATCACAATCATTCGGATTTATTCATTACCCAAATTAATTAATGGCATTGGAGTACAAGCATAAAAACTTGTACTCTTTTTTAATTGTTCTGTATCACTAACCAGAACTTTTTATCTTCGGCTGGCAACAATATATTTTTAAAGGGTGTAATAACGCTATCTTATGTTGAACTTGCGTTGAAATTAGATTTTTTCGAGGCGGGAAGGCGTGGTAAAATAATAAAATTTTACTTTTTGAAACATCGTTTAACGGTTAACTTTCTATGAATACACAAGCATCGCGTCGTAATCCTTCTTTCGAGAACTCGCCTTCTGAGTCTGAAGAGGCGTTTTTTATCACGGAGAAAAGCGCTCCTGAGCCAGTTCACCATCCCTTCGCTTCAGAAACACCTGGGGCGCAAATCCGTGCTATTCGTGAGGCACATAACGTTAGCACTGAAGAAGTTGCCAAACGTTTGTATTTAGATGTCCAGATG
>JGI20214J51088_10003122_pt1 | contig 10958 bp, 10 predicted proteins | sample WetSurMetagenome_FD_51088 | JGI IMG/M metagenome (IMG submission 51088)
GTCTATCTTCTCAGTGGTCTGGTGTTCTGGAATTTCTTTGCCCAAACCACCTCTTCGGCCATGAATGAACTGGTGTGGGGTGGAAGTTTGATGACCCGCATCTATCTGCCCCGATCCATTTTTGCCTTCACTGCGCTTGGAACCGGGTTGGTGAACATGGTCCTCTCATTGATCCCGCTTTTGCTGATCATGCTGATCACGGGGGCCCCCATCCGACCCTCTCTGTTGTACCTGCCGTTCTCGATTATTCTTGTGGCGATGTTTGCCCTTGGAGTCGGCCTCTTTCTCTCGACTCTGGGCGTCTATTTCACCGATGTTCTGGAGATGTACCAGATCGTCCTGATGGCATGGATGTATTTCACCCCCATCATTTACCCGATGGATATCATTCCCGCCGGTTATGCGTGGATTTTTCGTCTTAACCCACTCTACCACCTCTTGGAGGTCTTTAGGCAACCCATCTGCTTGGGCCGATTGCCTGATGCGTCAACCCTCACCGTGGCCTGCCTGCTTTCTTTCCTAACGTTGATTTTGGGCTGGTGGTTTTTCACCAGGAAAGCCGATGAATTTGCTTACCGTGTTTAACAGCAAACCCAAAGGCATGGAGGAACCACCCGATAGCGAGATCATTATCCGCCTGGAAGGGGTCTCGGTCCGCTATCGGCTGCCCCGGGAGCGGATCGCCTCCTTCAAGGAATATGCGATCCTCACCCTGCAGCGGAGGATCAGTTACGATGATTTTTGGGCTCTCTCCGATGTCAGCCTGGAAGTGTGTAAAGGCGAGCTTTTGGGGATCATTGGACTCAACGGCGCCGGGAAAAGCACCCTGCTGAAGGTCATTTCCCGGGTGCTCAAGCCAACTCGCGGCCGCGTCTGGGTGCGCGGTCGGGTAGCGCCCCTTCTGGAATTGGGCGCCGGGTTCCATGCGGAACTGACCGGACGCGAGAATGTCTTCTTGAATGGTCTGCTATTGGGCTATTCCCATGCTGAGATAACCAATCATTTTCAAGAGATTCTAGATTTTGCGGATATCAGCGGGTTTATCGATGCACCTCTGCGAACCTATTCCACCGGCATGGCGGCCCGGCTCGGGTTTGCCGTGGCCACGATGAAGCAGCCGGACATCCTGATTGTGGACGAGGTCTTGTCCGTTGGCGATGAGCAGTTCCAGCGAAAGTGCCATAATCGACTAACAGAATTCCAGGAGAACGGGACTACGACCCTGCTGGTGAGCCACAGCACGGAACTGGTTGCCAAGCTGTGCAATCGTGCGGCGTGGCTGGAGCACGGGCATCTGCGGATGCTGGGGGAAGCCGCTGACGTCCTTGAACAGTATCGAGGCAGCGGCTCCTGATGAGATGTTTATGCTGAAAATATTGAGTGTTTTGGGGACGCGTCCCGAGGCCATCAAGATGGCCTCGGTCGTAAAAGAGCTGAGCAAGCACCCGGACAGGGTCGCAGCCCGGGTGTGTGTCACCGCCCAGCACCGGGAGATGTTGGACCAAGTGCTGCAACTCTTTGACATCAGACCGGATTACGACCTCGGCATCATGCATGCCAATCAGGGGCTTACGGCACTGACGGCGCGCCTGCTGCTGGCTCTGGAGCCGGTGCTCCATCGGGAGAAGCCGGACTGGGTCCTCGTGCAGGGTGATACCACAACCGTGGTGGCTGCCAGTCTTGCCGCCTATTATCAGCAAATCAAGATCGGCCATGTGGAAGCGGGGTTGCGCACCGGTCACAAGTATCAGCCGTTCCCGGAAGAGCTGAATCGCAAGTTGGTCGACGCCATGGCAGACCTCTACTTTGCCCCGACGGAAACCAATCGGGCCAATTTGCTGGCCGAAGGGGTTCCCGACAAGCTCATTCGTCTTACCGGAAATACCGTAATTGACGCTTTGCTGGATATTGCCGAGCGGCCCTACGACTGGTCTCAGGGCCCTCTCGCAAACGTTCCGCGAAACCGGCGCTTGATCCTGGTTACCGCCCATCGCCGCGAAAGTTTTGGGTTGCCGTTCCAGCAGCTGTGCCTGGCTTTGCGGGAGATAGCATCAGCCTACCGGCAGAGCGTGCACATCATCTATCCCGTGCATCTCAACCCTAATGTTCAGCAGCCGGTTCGAGAGCTTCTGGGGGGCTTGCCCAATGTCAGCCTCGTCGCGCCCATGGATTACCTGCCTTTTGTCCATCTGATGAAGGCCTCTGCCTTGATCCTGACGGACTCGGGAGGCATTCAGGAGGAGGCCCCCGGATTTGGCGTGCCGGTCTTGGTAATGCGTGAGAAGACCGAAAGACCCGAAGCCCTTGCCGCCGGCACCTCACGGCTGGTCGGGACCAAGACGGAAACCATTGTGCTGCAGACGCGTCGCTTGTTGGATGATCCGGAAGCGTACCGCATCATGGCTCAGGCTGCCAATCCTTATGGGGATGGACACGCTGCCGGAAGGATTGTGAAGGCGATCCTCGAAGGGGAAACTTAGAACCCGGCGGAGCGCAGCAAACGGATAGCGTCGCTCGGGCGCAGCCATTCGACCATCTTATGCTGGAAGCAGGAGGCCAGCACCTCTCCGGCTTCGCGCTAGCTTCCGATCTCAGCAAGCGCCACAGAGAGGACTTCGCGGGCGAATGTCGCGCGAATTCCCTGGCCCGCTCGAGATGACGACCACTGATCTGCACGGCGTCGAGGCGGCGGGAGGCAAGCTCGACCACGCCACGAGCAACGTCCGCCGCAGACGGCTCGACAATGAGTCTGTTGTCGGTATCGTAGAAGGTGTCCCGTCCGCCGCGCGACGGGGTCGAGACGACCGGAATCCCGCACATCAGGTACTCGGAGAAAGCGAAGCACCCGCCCTCCTCCTCCGACAGGATCAGGCCGACCTCCGACTGGTTGATAATGCGGCACACCTCTGCCGAGGCTACGTCGGTGACGTAGGCTGCGTGCGGGATTGCTTCCAGATCGATGCCACTCGCGGCAAACGGTCGACCGGCCACAATCGCAAGGCCCGGGACCTCGGATGCCAGCCACGGGCGCTTGTCGACCGCAGGTTGGGTCACCATCACCGCCCGGTATTGCTTGGGCAGCCCAAGAGGTTGAAACAGCCGCTCGTCAAGCCAGCAGTTGTGGTGGACCCAGGCAGCGCGAAAACCGGCCTTCTTCGCTGCCGCAACCTCGTCGGGCGTGTTGCCAAGCACCCGGACGCGGCCCGGCAGCGACCCCTGACGGCGGCTGAGTGGTGCTTCCGATTCGGAGGCGTTGGGCAGCCAGTGATTTCATTTTGAGGAGGGAGTCTTTCAGCGCATGAAATGGTGCAGTAATTCGCCATGACGTTGATGTTTCGAGCAGTTCCACTCTCTCCTTTAACTTCTGATTCTGCTGCACCAGAGAATCGATGCGTTGTTCCAGTTCGGTTCGACGGTCCACGGCATCCCTAAAAAACGTCTTGCAGGATGTGCCGTCATGAAGATGATCATGCGTAGCAGCACTAAACTCCTCTCTTCGCTTCCTGCCCGGTCGGCACAAGGCTTACTCTGCTGTCTCATGGATGGCGGTTCTCCAAATGATGCAAGAAATCCTGCCGCTGATGGAAAACGCTGCGCGGAATTCAACATAACAGGGCGAAGGAATGGAAAAAAAAGAATTCTTGATTCGGCTGGGTTCGGTGCACAGCCGGAGATCGAAGTAATTCTGGTCTTGCAGCCCGCAAAGGCCGTTCTTGCCAAAACATCTAAAAGAAAAATCTAGACAAAAAGGCTTAGATTCGTTTAATATTAGATAATTATAATCGGCGACAGCGTATCCGGAGTACGACTCAGCAGATTCAGGCCAAATCCGGCGTTTGATCTTTGAGATGTAAACCGATGGCGTCAACGGGAACCAAGAAGATCTTCAGGGATTGGAGACGGTAGGTCTGCCCTGGCGTGAGAATCCTTTGTACCCACCGACAATCCTCTCCGCTGACCACTCCATGGGGACGCTTGCGCCACATGACGGCAAACCGCAACATTCTATCGGTGTGGTGGTTGGTTGCAGAAACTCCTTCAGCCGCTGGAAGAACCCACAAGCAATCGATATGATTGTGCAATCTGCGGGCGAACCTCCCGCTGCATGATGGTGATCCCAGTTTCTGCGGGATAGTAGCGCTAAGCCGTGGACCATAGGGTATTCTCTGGGAAGGGACGCCTTGTAGAGCTTGCCGCAACAGGGGCAGTGCCCCCTGTGGAGAATAGAGGGGGCGACCTCCATCCTGATCTCAAGAAGTTCAAGGTGCTGATGGGTGCAGAAGGTTGTTGTCTCGGGAAAAACATGGGTTCCGTCATCCTCGTCGCTTCTTCCCATGATCTTAAACAAGGAAATTGACAGAATGTCCCGTCAAAGATGCAGCATCCTTTTTCATCAGGTACCCTGCGATTGATTACGAAGATTTTAACGAGAGGTATTTGCCGAGATGGGCCAATCTGTGAACGATTCCTGCCCTGCGACCAAGAATGTGTCGACTAATCAATGGATTCTGCGTATCGCTCTAGCACTTGGAGCAACCACAGGTATCTATGTGGGTGTAATATGTTGGGTGTCCCGTGGTCATATTGAGAGCGTTTTGAGCAGAATTTCGCTATGGTTGTTTCTTGAAGTGATGTGTCTTGTTTGTATGGGATGGACTGTGCGGTTTTTTAGATGGCAGTATTTCGTTCACATCCTTAAATGGAAAGTACCATGGGGAGACAGTCTCATCGCCTTCGTTGCCAGTTTTGCCTTCTCCTTAACACCAGGAAAAGCCGGTGAGATTGTCAAATCCGTGTTGCTACGAACGAAGCATGATGTGTCTCTTTCGCAAGGAGGAGGCATCTTAATTGTGGAGCGTATTGGCGACTTGTTGGCCATTTTTCTTCTTGCTTTAGGCGGCCTCAAGTTATTGGACACGGGCCGTGAATATTTCTTATTTTTTGCAACTTGTATTCTGTTTTTTGCTGTGGTTTTAAGCCAACGTTTTCTTTCTAAAAGAATTTGTTCCCGTTTGCATCATTTCAAAAGGCTGACTTATTTTGTCACTAAAATCCAAGAGATGCTTGAATCATGTGGAACTCTTCTTCGTCCCCAAATATTTTTCCCTAGTCTCCTTTTTGCACTCTGCGCCTGGTCTGCAGAAGCACTTGCGTTTCATTGTATGTTAGGCGTTTTTGGTTTAAGCCCGCACCTTTTCATTTCAGCTTCTATCTTTGGTGTCGCCACATTTGTAGGCGCACTCTCTGCGCTCCCGGGAGGGCTTGGAAGTTTTGAGGCTGTTGCGATTCTATTATTGGCAAACCTCGGTCTTTCTGTTGCTTCTGCAACACTTTTGGTTGTCTTCTTTCGATTGTGCACGATTTGGTTTGGGAGCGCGGTCGGTTTGGTTGCTCTCCTTTTGTGGCATTCGATTTTGGCACGAGGACAAAAGGGTCCAACAAAGGGTGCAACGCCAGTTGCATTAGTCTATAACGAATCAAAAGATTCATGTTCAACGGAGCCTGCGGATGGGAAATTCTTCTCCTATTTCAAACAATCTTAGACCTATCATTGGAATCGTGCTTCCGTTGGCCAATGAGGAAAGAATAATTGAAGGTTTGCTTGCTCGGATATTGGTTCATTTGGAGTCGCAGGATCGTGTCTTCTGTGTGCTGGACAATGTATCCAAAGACCGTACTCGTGTGCTTGTCGAAGAGTTGTCGGACCGAGAACCCAGAATCAAGGTAATTTGGGCACCAGAAAATCGGTGTGTGGTAGATGCCTATTTTCGCGGATATCGAGCAGCATACCAAGCGGGATGCCAATGGATCCTTGAAATGGATGGAGGCTTGAGCCATTTGCCTGAAGAGATACCGCAATTCTTGTTTTGTATGATGAAAGGTTTTGATTATGTTGGAGGTAGTCGTTTTATGAAAGGGGGCACTCACCGAAGTCCATTGACAAGAGTCTGGATCAGTAAAGGGGGTACCTGGCTTGCTCAATGGCTCTTGGGTTCCAAAATGACTGATATGACCAGTGGCTTTGAGTGTTTTCATCGTTCGGCAATGCAGCACATTTTAGAAAAGGGAGTTCTTAGCCGTGCCAATTTCTTTCAAACAGAAATTCGCGTCATGATGCATGATTACAAGTGGTGTGAGGTGCCAATTCAGTACAATAATACCAATTATGCTGTTGGTCGTAGCAGCATCCGTGATGCTCTTCGAGTTCTTTACAAACTTTATCAAGAGAAATAACAAAACAGATAAGACTAATGAATGATATAGGGCTGTTTTCTGTAGTTACTACGATTCAACCTCCGACATCGGCTGTCCGTGGCCTTGTGAAAGCGCTCCAACCGTCTCAAAGCCTTTTGATTGTGGTGGGTGATAGGAAGGGACCTCAAGACTACCCCTTAGAAAATACTGAATTCCTGTCGCTTGACAGCCAACTCAGCCTTCCCTTTCGTTTGGCGCGCCTCTTACCCCAAAATCACTACGCCCGTAAGAATCTAGGATATCTCGTTGCGATTCGTCGTAAGGCCGAATGTATTTATGAAACAGACGATGACAATTGCCCCAACGGTCATTTTGCGGAACGTTCCTTGCGGATAAAAGCCTATCCAATCCGAAAGCCTGGATGGTGCAATGCCTATCGTTATTTTACACGAGAGAAGATATGGCCACGTGGATTTCCGCTCCAATATGTCGCACAATCCTTCCGTATTCATCCAAAGAAGACCGGCAGGGTTCAGTGGGTTCGAAGCCCAATCCAGCAGGGACTTGCAGATGGAAGTCCGGATGTAGATGCTTGTTGGCGACTTTTGATGGAACATTCTGTGCGTTTTACCAAAGGTTATAGTATTGCACTCATGCCAAAAGTGGTATGCCCCTTCAATAGCCAAAGCACGTGGTGGTGGCCTGAAGCATTCCCACTAATGTATTTGCCGAGTTTTTGTTCATTTCGCATGACAGATATTTGGCGAAGTCTCATTGCGCAGCGCTGCTTGTGGGAAATGGGCGGGGTAGTGACTTTTCATGCCCCCGAAGTGCACCAGAAACGCAATCTCCACAATCTTTTCAGGGATTTCGAAGACGAAATTCCTGGTTATCTGAACAATGACCTGATCTACAATACCTTAGCAGAATTATCTCTGGACGCAGGACCTGGTTCTGCCCATAAGAACATTCGTTCTTGCTATATCCAACTTGTAAAGGATGGGATATTTCCAGAACAAGAGCTATCTCTCGTGGGTGCTTGGTTGGCAGATATCCATAGTGAATAAGCCGTAATCGTCTGCAATGGGTATGAACAGATATCACATATTACATCTGCAGCATCAATGAGGATGTAAAATACCTGCTAGAAGTCTTATAGAATATCGGATAATATAAAACTGAAGTCTTTGACTTTTGAAAAGTGTATTATTTGATATCACAATTATTGTTCATTGCTTTATCGTTAAAGCAACGCGTAGGAGAAGCGACTGATTAATGTCATCTTCAACTATTGTTTGAGGCGGTTTAGACTTTCTCTTTGCTTTGTAACGTACTTTGGAAAGAGAGTATGAATGAAGTCTGAGATAAAATACAATATATGGCAATCGATACTAATTCGTTGTAAGTCCATAAATGCATATGTTTGGATTATACTATTATTGTCTGCTATTCTGTATATAATGCCTTACTATTTTACTATGCCAGGGAATTCCTTCGCGTTAAGCCATGAAGATGATGCTCAGTATTATTCAAAAATTAGTCAATTTTTAATTCATGGAACATTGTTTACGTTTGATGGCATAAACAAGACGAATGGATTTCATCCATTGTGGGCGATGTGTATCGCACCTTTTCATTTGATCACACAAGATCCAGAGCAATTCAACTATTATGTTGGCATTTTTTCATGGATTGTTTTCGTTATCGGTGTCACGCTGGTATTTCTCTGCATTCGGGAAATGGATAAACATCAAGGGGAGCTTATTGCTGCGCTTTGTGCGGGTTTTGTCGGAGTGGAGTTTTATTTCAGTCGTGTCACGATCACAGGTCTCGAGACGCCACTTTTGGTGACCCTCAGCCTCTTATTTTTATGGGCAGGTTTGTCTGGCTTTCTTGAAAAGGCACAAAATCGAAGTCCCTTTATTTTAGGTATGGCGTTAAGTCTCGTTTTTCTTGCACGGTTGGATACCGGCTTCTTCATTGTATGCGGCTTTTCCGTGCTTTTGTTATGGAAAAACCTTCGAGAGAAATGTTTTAAGAGTGCGATCCGTTTTTCTTTAGGATGTGCCACATTGCCACTCCTCTATGTTTTTTTGTCTTCATGGATTGTCGGTGCAGTATTGCCTGTATCTGGCGTACTCAAGACCCACACTTCTCAACGAATCTGTTCCACCAGCTCGCTCGCAAACTGTCTGACGCATTTTATCAATATCCCAGGACTTTTCACTTTTGAACCATCCGGCTGGAGGGTTTGGATTTACTCAATTGTAAAGAAACCATTAGATCAAATAACCCAAATATTGGGTGCCACGGAAGGTCTATATGGTATTGAACCTTCATTGGCCTGGTTCGGGTTTGGATTGGTAACGATCATTTATGGCAGTTATATAAGTGTACGGTGCTTCCGTTGGAGACAAGATCGCAGTGAACTTGGCTATCTTGATGCTTTTGTTCTGTGCTCCTTCACTTCCATTGTAATCAATAAGGTCCTCTATGGAGGAGGAGCGATTCCTTACTATTATGCAACACTGTGGAGCTATTCTATTGTACTTATATTAGGGTATCTTTGCTTGAATATTGAATATTCTAAGCATAAAACTCTACTGAGTTATGCTCTGATCCTTGTATTTGCAATAGTTTGGGTTAATTCCATAATTTATCACAGGTTTTATGCTAATTGGCTAAAGGGAGATCGTTACTATCGATCGCTCTACGAGTCTGCCATTTGGGTCCGCGACCACACCCCACCTGATGCTGTGATCGCGTCTTACAATGCAGGTATTATTGGGTTCTATTCACAACGGAAGGTCATTAATCTTGATGGGAAAGTTAATTCACCGGACTATCTCGTTAATGTCATCTTGAAAGAGGACGGATCCCAATTTAGCGAACGTCTTGCCACTTATTTTAAGAAGAATAATATTTCGTTTTTTGCAGATTTTTCATATAAGTGCCAACATGTTGAGAATTTCGATTGGCAGGATAAAAAGAAGCTGCATATTGAAGAAATATTTTCCAGTAAACTTTATGGACTCTATTGTGGACAAGTGTTTAAAGTTGAATTCAAAGATTAATTAAATATGTGGAATTTCCGGATGGGCACCAGATAGATAGTTCTTGCGCCTGCTGCCCGTGCCAGTTGGCGCGGTCGCGCAGTCGGCCGACTAGGTTCCGGCGGAGCGCAGCAAACGGATGGCGTCGCTCGGGCGCAGCCATTCAACCATCTTATGCTGGAAGCAGGAGGTCAGCACCTCTCCGGCTTCGCGCTCGCTTCCGATCTCAGCAAGCGCCACAGAGAGGACTTCGCGGGCGAATGTCGCGCGAAACTCCCTGGCCCGCTCGAGATGACGACCACTGATCTGCACGGCGTCGAGGCGGCGGGAGGCAAGCTCGAACACGCCACGAGCAACGTCCGCCGCAGACGGCTCGACAATGAGTGTGTTGTCGGTATCGTAGAAGACGTCCCGGCCGCCGCGCGACGGCGTCGAGACGACAGGAACCCCGCACATCAGGTACTCGGAGGAAGCGAAGCACCCGCCCTCCTCCTCCGACAGGATCAGGCCGACCTCCGACTGATTGATTATGCGGCACACCTCTGCCGGGGCTATGTTGGTGAGGTAGGCAGCGTGGGGGATCGCTGCCAGATCGACACCACTCGCGGCAAACGGTCGCCCGGCCACAATCGCAAGGTCAGGGACCTCGGATGCCAGCCACGGGCGCTTGTAGACCGCGGGTTGGGTCACCATCACCGCAAGGAACTCTTTGGGCAGCCCCAGAGGCTGAAACAGGCGCTCGTCAAGCCAACAGTTGTGGTGGACCCAGGCAGTGCGAAAACCGGCCTTCTTCGCTGCCGCAACCTCGTCGGGCGTGTTGGCAAGTACCCAGACGCGGCCCGGAGAGACCCCCGCGCGGCGGTGCTGCGCAGCGGCTGCCGCAAAGTAGCCGGTGTCTGAGTGCCAGAATGTCAGCCAGCAGAGCAGGTCCCCCGGGCGCAGGTGGCGCATGACCTTCCGCCAGACCCACACCGGGTGGGGATCCGCGAGATGAAAGGCGCTCAGGAAGAGCCGCCCGTGCGCACCGGCGGCCAGCAGGCGCAGGCCAACCGCAGCATTGGCGGCGGCGCTTACGCGGCGACGAATAGCGTCAAAGAGCCGGTAGGCAGCCATCTCGACACCTCTCTTGACTATTGCCTTTTGCCGCTTTGGCTATCCCTCGCCACCGGCACCCATCAAAGCTTTGGGTGTAAGCTTTGTGCAGTTCAGTTGTCAGGAAACTGCCAAGTGCCAAGCCTTCATCAGCCCTGAGGTTCGCGATCTTGTCGAGATGGCGTGCCTTGGTGAGGATCGTCTCAAAATTGTCCTTCAACTCGGGCCAGCGTTCCTGTGCCCTTGGTATGTCACCCCATGTGCGCACTTCTTCGACCGGGTGAATCATACTGAATTCCCAGTTCGATTCGCCCTGTTTCTCCACCCGCGTGCAGAAATCATCAAAGTCCAGCGCGCGTATCATGGTGCTGACTGCCCGTGGGTTGTAAACCACCCGGAATCCGAACTTCGACAGACGGTATCCCAGTTCAATGTCTTCACAGCCAAAGCGGAACACCGGGTTGAAAAACCCATGGTCTTGAAGAATCACTGTCTTGCAGGAGGATCGTCCTCCCCAGAAGTGAGCGTAATCAAGCCACTCGTCCGGCGGAATAATTGGGTAACAGAAGAGGTAGAAGCCCACCTCGGTCACAAAATGCATCAAGGGCTTCAATGCTA
>JGI20214J51088_10003123_pt1 | contig 10956 bp, 8 predicted proteins | sample WetSurMetagenome_FD_51088 | JGI IMG/M metagenome (IMG submission 51088)
CCCAATGTGTATTATTGAATGAAAGACAATTTTTTACCGTTCTTAATATTGTAGTTTTCGCAGCATTTGTCGGGCCTAACTTAAATCCATTACCATCACCGGTTGACACCTCATTGAGACTTTCATCAACTCCATTATCCCACGACCATGAGTCTTCAACATTAATAATTCCATCATTGTGATATATATCAAGCCCATCATCGGAATTATTCCAAAACCGGCATCCTTTTACTGAATTTGTCGTACCGGCAGTCACGTATTCAAAGTTAAGTCCGTCAGAATTATTATAAGCAGATCCATACACCCCTGAAGTCAGAGGATCAAATTGATCATGAAAATCACAGTTAAGGATCATATTTCCGCTAGAGCTGCCTGTCATATATACAGGGCCTCCATTATGATGAATATTCAAAAGTTCGAATATGCAATTATTGAAATCCTGGCATCGCAAAGGGACCCACACCGAGGCATCCTCCTGATAGTATCCTGAAATCTGGAAACCCTTAAAATATACATAATTACCAGAAAAATAAATTCCGGCTTTGTAGGTGGAAAAGGCCCATGTTTGTGATCTTGCTATTATTGGAGTTTCTCCGGGATATGCCCAAACCTTAATGTAATTCCCATCAGTTCCATTTTTCCCGGTTAGATTTTGCTGAGAAGTATAATAATAAATCCCGCCACGCAGGTAGACAATATCTCCGGCTGTAACAACGGCCCATGCTTTGTTCAAAGTAAAAAACGGTTGACTGATGGAACCCGGATTTGAATCTTTACCATCTGTCGAAATATAATATGTGTTGCCAGAGAGCGATATGCATATTGAAATAAACAATATTATCAGCAACTTTTTTTTCAAGCGACACAGTTTGGTTACATTCAAAAGTACAACTGACAAAAGTAATTCTACAACAGTAATTTAACTCTCCTGTAATTATCAAATTTACGATATTTTTTTCATCTTTTCAGGTTTTTTAGTGAAAGGAGCCAATTACCAAGCCTGATTATAGAACCACATGATGCAAAAACTGATTAATTTATATCAGGTTACTGTTTCTGAGGACATATAATTCTGTTAATTGTTTTAAAAGACTCCTGCCTTTATAGAAGCATTATTCAGGATAGAGACATCATAAAAATCATAAAAGAAAAACTTATATTTGCAGACTTCAAAGAGGAGAATCTATCGTCACAAATTGTAATATGTTAGGTTACTCTTTAATAAGGATATTCTTTGCGAAGGTAAATTTGTTTTTTAATACAGGTAAAAAATCCGTTACCGTTTATTTCTATTTTTTATGGGTTATTTCAGATCATCTTTTATTCCAATGCTTCTAAGTCCTTTTAAGAAAGGACATGAAAGGAGCAACAAAGCAAAAAAAAATATTCTACTAGCCATAATCGTCAAAGGTATTGGTATAGCGATAAGTCTGGTATTGGTCCCATTGACAATTCATTATGTAAATCAGACTCAGTATGGAATCTGGCTTACATTAGGATCAATTATAGGCTGGTTCGGCTTTTTTGATATTGGCTTTGGCAACGGATTGCGAAACAAATTTGCAGAAGCAGTCGCAAAAGGAGAACATGAACTGGCTCGTACATATGTAAGCACGACTTATGCAATACTTAGCATAATTATAGCTATTGTTCTATTTCTGTTTTTATGCATTAATCCTCTTCTTAACTGGGCCAAAATTCTCAATACGCCGGATGCTATGAAAGGGGAGTTGAGCAATTTAGCATTGATCGTCTTTGTTTTTTTCTGTATTCAGTTTGTTCTCCAGTTGCTTAATACGGTAATGACCGCAAACCAGGAACCGGCAAAAGCATCTGTTTTCAATCTGCTCGGAAGTATCTTTTCTTTAACGGTAATCTTCATTCTCACAAAAACTACAGAAGGCCATCTGATTTACCTGGGAACGGCCCTTAGTTTTACACCTGTATTGGTACTTACTGCTTCAAATTTCTGGTTTTACAACCGACAGTATAAAAGATATGCACCTTCATTTAAACATGTTAAATTCAAATATGCAAAGGATTTGATGACACTTGGAATAAAATTCTTTGTTCTTCAGATCGCTGCCCTTGTTATTTATGAAACCAGTAATATAATTATAGCCCAGCTTTTTGGGCCCGGACAGGTAACACCCTTTAATATTGCATATAAATACTTCAGTATTATATCAATGGGTTTCAGTATAATAATGTTACCATTCTGGAGCGCTTTTACTGAGGCTTGGTTTAAAAAGGATATTCAATGGATTAAGAATGTCATGAAAAACCTTATGATCCTCTGGGCTCTCTTAAGTGGTGTTGCTCTAATAATGCTCACCTGTTCTAATTTTATTTATAAATTATGGGTCGGGAAAGAAGTCGTTGTGCCCTGGAGTATATCTATAGTTGTGGCTGCCTATGTAATTCTAAATACCTGGTGTGTGATTTTCTCAAATTTTCTTAACGGAGTTGGAAAAATAAAACTTCAGATATACAGTGGAGTTTCAGGTGCTATAATAAATATTCCGTTAGCGATATTTCTTGGAAAGCATATGGGTATCTCCGGTGTGTTATTATCAACCTGTATACTGGCTGCAGTTAGTGCGATATGGTCTCCAATACAATACAAAAAACTAATTAGTAATACCGCCAAAGGAATTTGGAATAAATAAGGTCCATGAATATATTAATGCTTAATTCTAATGATCCTTTGCGTGCATCTGGTATAGTTGCCTTGGATCTGTTCAATGAATTCAAAAGAAGAGGTAATACGGTAAAATTACTGGTGTATCAGTATGCTCCAAATTATCCGGAAGATATTATTTGCATTGAGAGTTTTCTTATTAGAAATGGGAAATGGTTCCTGGAGAAATTTACCAGACGATTGAAGATATTAATGTTAAAATTAAGATTAAAAAAAAAAGACACTATTACGGACCCTATCTATCATTTTCACGAATTGGATGAGGAAAAATCTTTTTATAAAACAAAAAAAATCTTAAAAAGAGCCGGAATTGTACCTGACGTAATTATTATTTTGTTTGCAAAGAATTTAGTCAGTGCAAAAAATATGTACGAGCTTAATAAGATAACCGGAGCTCCAGTCTTTTGGTTAATGTATGATATGGCTCCAATGACAGGCGGCTGTCATTATGCATGGGATTGTAAAGGGTACCTTGATAATTGCGGAAATTGCCCGGGACTATTTTCTTCAGATCCTTTTGATATAACCTACAGAAACCTTTCTTTTAGAAAAAATTTCATTGCTAAAACCAATATAAGGATATTAACTGGTTCAGAATGGCAGTATAATCAGGCCAAAACGAGCTCAATATTTAAAAATAAACCAATTTATAAGATTTTTACTTCATTTGACCCCACTATTTTTAAACCAACCAACAAGGAGGAACTCAGGTCAAAATTAAATATCGCCACTGATAAAAAAGTAGTTTTTTTTGGTTCAGTTGAACTTTGGGCAAAACGTAAAGGAATGCACATTTGCCTGGAAAGTCTCAAACTGCTAAAAGAGTTAATAGGAAACTCTGAAACTTCAATAATGAGTAATAATATTTTACTACTAATTGCAGGGAAGGGTATTGATGAAATTGCTGACTCTCTTCCATTTGATTTTCATTATATGGGGGAAGTAAATAATACATATGGAATAGCTTCTGCTTTTCAGGCGGCAGATGTTTTTCTATGTCCGTCAATTGAGGATTCGGGTCCAACAATGATTAATCAGTCTATTATGTGCGGGACACCTGTCGTCTCTTTTGAAATGGGAATAGCTATGGATCTGGTAAAAAACGACGAAACCGGATATAGGGTAAGGTTAAAAGATTCTATGGCCTTCGCCCAGGCAATCTTCAAGATTTTATGCATGAGTGATTCAGAGTTGTCAATTATGAGAACAAATTGCAGAAACCTGGCTTTGGAGTTATACTCATCTGAGGTAAATTTTAATAACTGGATTAACATTTTAAATGATAATAATGTAAAAAATTAATTCAGTCCAGAAGCTTCTCCTGATTTATAAAATTGTGTATAATTATGAAAAAAATAGGTCTGATCGGCTATGGTGAACTTGGAAAACAATTTGAACATTTAATATCAGAATTGTCTTTAAATGATAGCTTTATATATTTTGATGACCGTGCAAAAGAGGATAAAATAGAAAATTCTCAACCTTTTGACAAATTCCTGGATAATGAGTTTAAAGATATTGAATTCCTGATAGGGCTCGGCTATAAGCATCTTAAGCTAAAGAAAGAGATTATCGATATTCTGACCGATAGAAAAAGAAAGATATTTACTTTTATACATCCGACCGCAATAATCGATAGAACTGCTAAAATTGACAAGGGTACTGTTATTTATCCTAATGTCACAATTGATAAAAATGTTAGGATTGGCAAGGGCTGCCTGTTAAACCTGTCTGTTACAGTTTCTCACGATTCGATAATTGAGGATTGCTGCTATTTATCTCCTTCTGTAACTCTATCAGGATTTGTAACAATATGCCAGAATGTTTTTCTCGGAACTGGAGTTAACGTCGCAAATGATATCACAATTAATTCTTCTTCTATTGTAGGTATTGGATCAGTGATTACAAAAAATATTGAACAAAATAGTTTTGTAATTGGTAATCCACAGAGAACAGTTAAGAAGATTAATTTAGTTTAGTGGGAGACATGTTTTATTCAACACTTAATGGATAAACCGATAATGCCTTTCAACCAAATAGTTTCAGAAAATTATTTTGAACGAAAAAATAGTTCCTTAAAGGAGTTCATTTAATTATGCCTGGATTTTGTTTATAAAGTGAAAAAATTTTCAGTTCTATTAGTACGATGATATTATTAAGTAAAAACATATAAGAAAGAAATGATAATCTAAACCCAAAATTCAGGAAATAAATCCGGGGAATATTGAATAAAAAGCAGAAAATATGAAGGGAGAGAAAAAAATCGCAATTATAGGTGCCAGTTATTTGCAGCTTCCATTGGTCTTGAAAGTTCGGGAAATGGGGTATAAGTCAATCTGTTTCGCTTGGGAAGAAGGTTCTGTCTGCAAAGAAATTTGTGATAAGTTCTATCCAGTTTCCATTCTCGATCAGGTTAAGATTTTAGAAATTTGTAACATTGAGAAGATTTCGGCCATTACTTCTATTTCATCAGATCTGGCAGTTCCAACGATGAGTTATATTGCTGATAAATTAGGCCTTATAGGCAATTCAATTGAAAGCAGCCTGGTCTGTACTAATAAATACCTTCAGCGCAAAGCTCTCTATAATAGCAATATACTAATGCCGGAATTTGAAAATTTAAAAAACATACCCGAAGAAACAATTAAAACCCGCTTTAGATTTCCTGTTATAATCAAACCGGTAGACAGATCTGGGAGTAAAGGGGTTGTTGTTGTAAAGGACAGGGATAATATTTCAAACGAAATTGAATACGCAAGAAAAGAATCATTGTGTGGAGAAGTTATTATAGAAGAATTCATTGATGGTGAAGAGATTAGCGTTGAATCTGTTTCATGGGAAGGCAAGCATAATATTCTTGCATACACCGATAAAGTTACTACAGGCTTTCCTCATTTCGTAGAACTTGAACATCACCAACCTTCAAAATTTTGGAAATCCCATCTTCACGACAAAATACTTAGTACGGTTAAGAATTCACTTGATACGTTGGGAGTTAAGTATGGTGCTTCTCATTCAGAGCTCATTATAACTAAGGACGGAAAGGTATATGTCACTGAAATTGGTGCACGGATGGGCGGCGATTTCATCGGATCTAATCTGGTAATGCTTTCTACAGGTTTTGATTTCCTGAAAGCTATTATTGAAATCTCATTAAATCAGAAACCTGATATTAACTTTAAATGTAATCAAAATTCCGGTGTTTGTTTTTATACTGAAAAATCCAAATGGGTAGCTGATTTTGTTCATTTGAATCATGCTGATATTATTGATTATAAACTAGATAAATTAAGGAATGAACCAGTCAACGAAAGCTCACAGCGGAGTGGATACTTTATCTATAGTGGAAGCCAGAAAATTGACTCAAATTCCTTGTTTACAGATTCCAATCGAAAAAAACAGTAACCCTAAATATTAGATATATTTGCAGATCATGTCATAACTTATCTGCTAAAATCAAAGAAACCATCCTCTGATAAAAAACAATAAAGAGAAATCTCTATATGGCTTTTTCTGCAGCTAAACCAGAGTCAAAGTTTTGAAAGTCAGAAAAGAGCGAATAACGTCTAATTAAAGCAATTATGTTTACCGTTCTTGGGTTGTCCAGAGTGGACGTTACGATAGACTTGATGAATTATTAATCTAATGAAGGGGCAATATATCATGATAAGAACACAGGGATTTTATTGGCTCCAAATTTTAAAAGACACTCATAAATTAAGTAAATATTGTATTATATTGTAGCCTTAAATTTGAATTTTATATTCAGTTGATTTAAAAATAAGTAAATGATTCCTTTTAACAAACCCTATCTTACCGGAAAAGAGATGCATTATATGTATCAGGCTATATATTCCGGTAAAATTTCCGGTAATGGCATGTTTACTCAAAAATGTCATAGTTTTTTTGAAGAGAAGTATGGTTTCAAGAGAGCATTGCTAACAACATCATGTACTGATGCACTGGAGATGAGTGCAATACTAGCTGATATCAAACCGGGAGATGAGGTAATTGTACCTTCCTATACTTTTGTTTCAACAGCCCTGGCTTTTGTACGACAGGGAGCAAAAATAGTATTTGCCGACAGCAATTCACAAAATCCAAATATTGATGTATCACATATTGAAGAATTAATAACAACTCGTACAAAGGTTATTGTTCCTGTGCATTATGCAGGCATTGCCTGCGATATGGACGCTATTATGGCATTGGCAGGTAAACATAATCTTATTGTTATTGAGGATGCAGCACAGGCTATTGACTCATACTATAAAGGAAAACCACTTGGTTCAATCGGACACATGGCTACCTTTTCATTTCACGAAACTAAAAACATCAACTCAGGTGAGGGAGGAATGCTTGCGATAAACGATGATAAATTTGCCAAAAGAGCTGAAATTATCTGGGAAAAAGGGACAAACCGCTCAGAGTTTTTCAGAGGTGAAGTAAATAAATACGGTTGGGTCGATATTGGCTCATCATTTCTTCCATCAGAGATAATAGCTTCATATCTTTATGCACAATTAGAAAACCTGGATTTAATTCAGGCTAAAAGAAAGAGTATCTGGCAAACTTACTATGAAGGACTTAAAACCCGTTGCAATGAAATGGGCGTTGTACTGCCGTTTATTCCTGAATATGCTACCAATAATGGGCATATGTTCTATCTTGTTTGTACGAGTCTTGAGCAAAGAACTGCTTTAATTCAGCACCTTAAGAATAATAACATTCATTCTGTATTCCATTATTTAAGTCTTCATAAGAGCCCTTATTATCAGAATAAGTACGAAGGGAGAATGCTCGTTAATAGTGACAGATATACTGATCAACTGGTAAGAATTCCTCTCTATTATGAATTAAGCACACAAGATATTGAAAGCATAATTACTTCCATTAATACATTCTTTAATTAGTTATGGACAGGTTTATTCAAACATTTTTCTTAATATTTCTTCCATTTTATCCTTTGTGGGGATGGTTTTTCTATTCTTCTACAAAGAAGCCTGCAAGTATGTTTATGGTTTTGATGTTGATCCCATTAGCAGTATATTTATTAATAACTCAAAGGATTAAAATACCAAAGTACCTGATCTTTCTTATTTTATTCACAATTTACCATCTGGCTTCTACCTTAATGAATCACCTTATTCCAGCCGGTACAAATAAGATCTTTTTCCTTCTTGCAGATTTTAATGTGTTTGCATGCCTTGCACTTATTGTCATTGAGAGCACTTCCTTTGATGAGATTTTTATCAATAAAATGACCAGACTGATTTTTGTTTCTGTGATAATCACCTGCATTGTCAGTATAATTCAGATAAAAGACACTACTTTTTTTATTAGTCCGGAATTGACAAACAGCCTGGAAGGTTTAGCTTTTTTAATGGGTAACAGGAACTTTTCAATTTTTAGCTGGGTAAATTTAAATTCTCTGGGTGTTTCCTTCCCTATACTAATTGCTATTTTGCTTAGTCTGTCTCATTCAAAGAAAAGAGTTGTCCCAATAACTATTGTAAGCGGTATTCTTGTATCGTTTCTAACACGGTCAAGGTATGTTATGATATCAACTGTTATTGCGATTTCACAGTTATTCTTTAATGCGAAGATCGAGCTCAGGAAAAAAGTATATATGTTTTTACTTTTAAGCACGATCGTATTAATGCTGGTCGGGATAGCGAGCATTTCAGGTTTCAGTATCAAGGAGGTTATTGATAGCAGGATACTGGAGAAAGAAAGCGGGATGGAATCTGCCAAGGCACGAATTACTTCATATGAGGTCTTTATGATAAAATTTCCGGAATATCCTTGGTTTGGAGTTGGACCGTCAACAAGAGATGATGTTCTAAGGATGCTGGACGGAGTACCCATAATCCATGTTGGTTATCTGTCATATTTATATTTTTATGGAATTGTCGGATGTTTTTTATTATTTGTTTCATTTTTTTATTTGTTAAGATACGCCTGGATTATTGGGAAAAAACATGCGTTCTGGGGCAGCTTTTATGGTTTGTTCTCTTTTTGTATCGCAAATATAACATTTGTCTATTTTAATCTTAGTGAAATGGGTATCCTTCTGGCTGTTATATATTTGAAATACTTCAGTGATAAATCAACCGAATCATTTCAGAACGAAATAGCTTAAAACATCCTTAGAACTTTTCAGAGAATTAATAAATTTAAACCTGTCAGTTATGTCAATAGTACTTTTAGGAGATAGTTTTTCTTTTCCGGAGGGGAATTCAGCTACAAATCGGATTTATACATACTCTGCTGGATTTATTGAGAATGGCATAAATGCCTATGTGATAAGCATTAGAAATGATTATATACCAAATGGTAATGGCGTTATAAACAGAATTCAATATTTTAATCCTATTAACCAGGCTGAACGAAATAGCTCTTTCTTCCTCAGAAACTGGTATAAATTCGCTAAGTATCCAAATACAATCAGTTTGATTAGAAAAATAAATAAGCAGGATAAGATTTCAGCTATTATTATTGATACTTATGACTTTTCAATTCATTTTTTTTCTTATTGCCTGACAAGAATGGTCGGAGCAAAACTTTTAATTGAAAAATGCGAGCATCCTTTAAGACTTCATCGTAAGAATGCACTAAAAAAGATGCAAGGTCATATTAAGCTATGGTTTGAATCTCGTTTATGCGATGGGCTCTTATGTATTTCAAGGTTCCTTTATAGTTACTACCTCGATTATGGCCTTTCTCCGGCAAAGCTGATTATGGTACCAAGCACCGTTGACCCGAAAAAATTTAGTGATGTTGGTGATAAACCGGTACCCTATAAATATATTGGGTATTTTGGCGGTCTTACATTTGAAAGAGATAATGTTGATCTGTTAATTAAAGCCTATGCTCCTCTTAGTAAGAAATACCCCGATTATCATTTGGTTATAGGGGGTATGGGTTCGGACAAAGAGAGAGAAAAAATAACAAATCTGTTCCAGGAGCTTAATATCTCGTCCCAGGCTGTATTGCTCGAATATCTGCCCCGTTCTGAGGTTGCTGCCTATATTGCATATGCTGATGTTCTTGTTATGGTAAGAGCCATTGATTTTGAAACACAGGCCTCTTTCCCATCAAAAGTAGTCGAATATATGGTAACCTCAAAACCGGTTATCTCGGTAAATATTGCTGAAGTTTCTGATTATTTAAAGGATGGTGTTAATGGTCTGGTCATCGAACCGGAAAATTTAAAACAATTAACCGAAAAGCTTGACTGGGTGCTTGAAAATTATGACTCTGCTTTGGAAATTGCCAAAAAAGGAAAGATACTTATTGATACGACTTTCAATTATGACTTTCAGGCTAAAAGAATTATCGAATTTATTCGTTCATTACAATCTTGATAGAATGTTTATATATATTTACTAATCCTTGCTCATAATGACGATGTCTCTCTCTCCTGAACTCTCCAATAAGCTTAATATAATAAAGGAATTGGGTTATTCCTTAACTCCTGATTCTATTATTCTTGATTTTGGATGCGGAAGCGGAAAAGATGTGAAAGAACTTCGCGATCTTGGTTATCAGGCTTACGGATGTGGAACAAGGTTCAATTCCGTAGAAGGTATTGATACTGAAAATATGATGAAGCTGGGAATCATTCGCACAATTGATTTGAAGTCCTACAAATTACCTTTTGAGGATAATTCGATAGATTTTATTTTCAGTCATTCGGTTTTTGAACATGTTCAGAATTATCCCGAATCAATAGCTGAAATAGCCAGGATATTAAAGCCTGAAGGTTACTGTTTGCACTATTTCCCGGGCAGGTACAGACCAGTTGAATCTCATATTTTTGTACCATTGGCATCAATAATCCAATCTCGTTTCTGGCTCAGATTATGGACAAGCTTAGGTGTACGTAACGAATTTTCTTATGACCTGGGTGCAAAGGAAACAGCAAATATGTTTTATGAGTATCTTAGAACAGAAACAAATTACCTCACAAGAAAACAGTTAAAAAAGCAATTCAGGGTCCGATTTCAGGATGTCAGATTCTGTGAGGGATTATCAGTAAAACATTCCGCAAGAAGAGGGAAATATCTGTATGCCGTCACAAAATACTTTCCTTTTATGCACAATATTTACAGTGCTGTAAGAACGCGGGTCATATTTACAAGTTTGCCCGTAAAACAATGAGTGAAGCCCTGTAAATTTAAGTATCGAAGTAACTGCGGGTTAATATAAAGTTCAAAGAGTATCAGGATATGAAAATTTGTACGTGGGGTGAC
>JGI20214J51088_10003124_pt1 | contig 10956 bp, 8 predicted proteins | sample WetSurMetagenome_FD_51088 | JGI IMG/M metagenome (IMG submission 51088)
CTCCTGCTCGTCCATCGTTGATTGCAAGATCCCCATCTGCATAAGCCATATAACGTATTTTATCGTGGCTATCCATTATGTTGCCCATCAAGTTATTGTATCCAAAAACCTGAAAACTTTTTTGCATCTGATAATCAAGCAATTTAAATGACGCTTTCTCATCCAGAAAAGTTGGAATCGCAACATCATAAAGATTAAAATTAAACTGAGCACTTAACTGTCCATTGTTAACATAAGAGGCAATCATATCAATTCCACCAAATGATTCACCGATCTGATACACTTCTTTATTAAGAGGTATAGCAATTTCTTTCTTCAATTTTTTTGTGAGTAATCTCCAGAATTCATTCGGAACATGTTTAACTGCGTCATGTCTATATCCATCTGCGTCGGTAACCTTTAGCCACCAGACTGCATTGTCTGTCATAAACTCAAGCGCTTCATAAGAACTAACAAAATCAAATGAAGGCATGTAAGGTTCAAACCAGGTGGTTAAGCGATATTCATCCCACAATCTTAAATTCAATCTTCCGTTCGGCAGATTAAAAGTTCCAAACCAATCGCGGTGATCTTTCCACATCCAATGCTCTTCATGAACATGATGAGCAACATAATCCAAATAAACTTTTGAATCCTTTTTATGTGCAATATCAATTAATTTCTTTACAAGATTCATATCGCCAAAATGTTCTTCAACTTTATTAGCAGAAGTAGGCCAATAACCATGATAACCGGTGTACCATCTATGCGGTGCAGGATACTCTTGATAAGCATTATTAGTGTTATCAACAATCGGAGAAATCCAGAATGCATTAACACCAAGTTTGTCAAAATATCCGGATCCCATTAAATTTATAATCCCTTGCAAATCACCACCTTGATAATTGGCAGGAGTAAAAAGTGAATCGTGCTTTATTGGATTATCATTTGATATATCTCCATTGCTAAAACGGTCAATCATTATACTGTAAATTATATTATCATTTAATGTGTGAACATTTGAATTGCCAGCAATAACACCATTATGTAATTGAACTGTTTGAATGTTAGAATGTTTTCCCATTCTATTAACTGAGATTCTAACTGAATGATTGCCACTTAACATTTCACCTTTAACAAGAAGCGTAAATTCTCTTCCATTTATTTTAATAAGTTCATTAGGAAATAATTTGTTATCAAATAATGCAATTAAACTTTCTTTGTTTACAAGATTACTTCGATCAACATTTTCAAAATAAAATTTTAGTTTTAATTCAGAATTAGTTTTTTCTGACTCAAGAACATGAAGAAACATTTTATCTTTTGCAGATTCTTCAATTATTCTTAGCGAGTTAAAATCACCCATTCCATTTGGAACTTTATTAGGATTTGCTGGATCAACAACTTCTCTCCCATCAATAAAAAACTTGTATTCATATCTTCCAGGATCAAGCGGAATTTCAACTTCAACAACGCCATCACCATTAATATCTTTCATTGGAAGATTATGCCTGTCCCAGCTGTTGAACTGTCCAAACAAATTAACTTGTTTCTCGCCAGTCAGTGGTTTGTAAGTAAAAAGATACTTTTGACTTTTAGTAAGCTTTACAGGAATCTGATATACTTCTCCTAAATGTTTGAAGGAAATTAATTCCATTCCGGAAAAATCCTTATTAGGATTGAATGAAACCTCCATTGCTGAATTATCATAACTAACATCAACATTCTTGCTTGATGTAAATTCAACATCATAACTATTAGAATAAAATATATCACTGATCATCACTTTTGTTGGTTGATCTTGCAATAGATTTAAGGGCTGGATTAAATCTTGAATTGTTTGGGCAAAGTTTACTGAAAAGAGAATGAATGAAATGATTAAAATGTTTTTTAGCATTTTGATTTACCTATAAGTATTGTTCAATTGTTTCATTGCTTAATCGTTGGCTAATAAATCGAAATGATAAATACATGCTTCGATTTTGCATATCTAATTTACTAAAAGAGACTAAAAGATTAAGTGCGTAAAGTGATGACTATATTAAATTTTTTATATCATCAACATAATAACAATGATTATGTTTTGTCATTCCTATTTTGGGATAATAATCAACTGAGGCGGGAGCAGAAAGAAGAATAAGTTTTGCTTGCGGAGTTAATTTTTTTGTTTCCTCAATCAATCTTTTGCCAATTCCTTTTTTCTGATATTTAACATCAACAGCAAGATCAGATAAATATGTGCAGTAAACAAAATCAGTAATTGAACGGGCAACTCCTATTAACTTTCCATCTAATCGTGCGGTAATAATTAAGTTGGCATTATTACACATTGATGAAATTCGTTGTTCATCATCAATGGGTCTGCGTTCCGCAAGAGTGCTGTTCTTAAGCACTTCTATAAATTCCGAAACATCAAGAGATTTTTCAACTGCGTATATCATTTCGCTCATACAATCTCCTTAAAATAAAAAAGCGAAGAATAGTTATATCCTTCGCTTTAATAATATAATCTTAACTCAGATTATAAAGCGTTATCTTTTGCAGCTTTAGCTATTCTGAATTTTAATACTCTCTTTGCAGGAATAACCATTGTAACGCCTGTGGCTGGGTTTCTTCCCATTCTTTTCTTGCGATTAACAACGACTAATTTGCCTAAACCAGGGAGTGTGAATGACTTCTTAGCTTCTTTGTATGCTAAAGCTACGAGTTCTTCTAAATACTGACCAGCTAATTTTTTTGTAACGCCGGTCTTCTTTGCCATATGATCAAGAATCTGACCTTTGGTCATTGGTTTTACTGCCATAAATAGCCCTCTCTTTTAATTAATGAATGTTGTTTAATTACAGAGCGAAAATAAATATATTTTATTTCAAATGAAAAGAATTCTAATAAAAAATAATTTTAACACTTAGTTCACTCCCATAAATTCAGGGTGCAATTAGCCCACAATTTATCTGATACGCTGCAAATAACTTTGATGCAGGTTTGTTAATTTATTATTTTGGTCCTGAATAAAATAAAGTTGATTTAATTTTATATGCCCAGGAATATTTTAGTACTCATTATTATTACTTCTGTTACTGTCTTTGCGCAAATTCAGGATTCAGTTACAGCAGATTTAAAAATTTATTCCGATACTCTTTCAATGCAGCCAGACTCCATTATCACAAACGAGTCCATGTTAATAGTAACAGAACGGGATTCTATCGTTCCACTTTATTCTTCTCCTTTAACAAAAACATCTTTTATTGCATCAAATAAAGAACTGCTTAAGCTTGAATATCAATACACTGGCGACTATTTAAGATTATTTCCTTTTAACTTTACAAAAAATTTAGGATTTGCAGGACAGCCGAATGAAACTTTTCTTTATGGCGTTGGAAATGATGCCGTAAGTTATCTAATGGATGGAGTTTCTTATAATGATCGATTTTCAAATTCTTTAAACCTTAATCTCATCCAAAGCGAAGATGTTGACTCAATAGAAATTATTCCTTTGCCTCGCGGATTTCTTTACGGCACGTACGATAATCCCGTAAGCGTAAATTTCATAACAAAGGATTTTATTACTTCTCAGCCATATACACGAATTAGGTTTTATCAAGGNGCCAACAGAGATATGATGTTTGATGGAAGTTTTAATGCTGTTGTTATGAATAAGCTGATAGCTTCTTTCGATATTGCAAACAGGATTCTCGATGCAACTTACGACAACACAGCTTATTCAATCTGGCAGGGAAAGGTTAAAATAAAATATTTGCTGTCTAATGATGTTAACATTATTGCAACATATAATTATAATGATTACAATGCAGGATACAGTGGTGGAGTACATATAGATAGCATCCGTTCAATTACAGATAATGTAGATGATATTTTATATGATTTCAGAGCCGCACCGATGATGTATCCAAATGGCGAATTAAAAACTTTAACACATTTGCCAAGATTAAGATTTTTAATTAAACCAACAGAGTGGATGAGATCAGATGCCAGTTTATTCTTTATGTTTAATCGGTATGAAAAAAACACATCTCTAAGTGAATATTCTGAAAACAAAACTTATGGCTTAAATATTCGCAACGATTTTGATTATAGTATTTTCAAGTTTCAACTAAATGTTGATTATGAGAAAAGAGATATTTATTCAAGTAGTGCATTTTACAACTCAATAGATTCTTTGCCTTTTTATGTTTTTCAAAACCAACTTGATGCCGATTTATTTTCTATTGCTGGCATTCTTTCTGCTAATTTAGATGATGGTACTTTCATCCCTTCGATCTACTATAAAACGTCTACATATAATAAAAATTATTTGCAACCCATGGATTATAATGATGATAGAACCAGTTACGGAATCGGAGTTGATTTATTATTTAAAATTGAATCTAATTTTGGACTTTATTTAGGAACATCCATTCTTAAACCATATAGTTTGAGTGAGCAAGAATATGGACTAATCGAATTTGGCACAAGGTATCAAAATGAATTTGTATTTGCCGATCTGAAATATTTTTATAATGAATACAACTATGGTTTTTATATCGATACTGGTTTAGATATCAATGATTATATTAGATTTGGATACCTGAATGGATTGGGAATAAATCTAAAATTCAATTATTGGAAATTGCTTCTCGAATCAAACTCATCATATTCTTTTTCTGTCGATGATAAATTATTTGGCGTTCCAGATTTTCAAACTCAAACGGGACTTTATTACACAAGCAAATTATTTGATGATAATCTTGATTTGAAAACGGGATTTGTTTTTTACTATACTGGTAAAAACAACGTTTACACTTTTGAAAATGGTCTAGTTGAAGTTCCTTCATCATACAAATTAGATTTTACACTCGCAGGTGAAATACAAAAAACGGCTATTGTGTATTTTACCTGGCAGAATTTATTTAATAATAATTATTATATCACACCATATTACCCAATGCCAACTCGAAGTATAAGGTTTGGTGTTGCGTGGGAAATGTTTAATTAATCTTTTAGAATTTCATTGCGAGTGACGCTTTGGAAGCGAAGCAATCTTATAAAGGTTATAGTAGATTGCTTCACTCGAAGACTCGTTCGCAATGACGTCCTTTACAAACTTAACATCTCTTTAAACTTAACTGCTTGTCTTCTGGAGACTTCAATCTTATGTCCGCCTTTTAGCTTTGCAAGTAAGCCGCCGTTAAGCCACGGTTCAATATTCTCAACCCATTTAAGATTAATAATATGTTTTCTGCTTGCACGGAAAAATGATTTGCGGTCTAGTCTTTCATCAAGATAATTTAATGTTCTTAAGATAAGCGGCTTGTTCTCATCAAAATATAATCTAACATAATTACCTTCAGACTCCATCAATCGAACTTTTTCTAATTTAACAAACCAGCATTTATCGCCATCCTTAACAAACACCTGGTCTTCTGCTGTTAAAGTTTCCTGTGATAATCCGTGAGTTTTTTCTTTTCGTTTACCTTCAATCAGTTTTTTGATTGATTCTTCTAACCGCGAAGGTTCAATTGGTTTTAAAAGATAATCGAGTGCATTATACTCAAAAGCTTTCAATGCATATTCATCGTATGCAGTTGTAAAAATAACCTTTGGAACGCTGTCTAATTCTTCAAGTAATTCAAATCCGGTTTTGCCCGGCATTTGTATATCAAGAAAAATAACATCCGGACTTAACTCCGAGATTTTATTGTGAGCATCATCGGCATTTACTGCTTCGCCAACTATTTCAATTTCTTTAAATGGCTCTAATAATCTTATCAACTCGGTGCGAGCTAGTCGCTCATCGTCTATAACTAATGCTTTCATTGCTTTGACCCTCCTGATGGTATTTTGAGCTTTGTAAGAACTGTGTTGTTGTTTTCATTTGTTAATGTTAGAGAAGCATTTTCTCCGTATAATAAAGATAATCTATGTTTTGTATTACTTACACCAAATCCGCTGGAATTTTTTAATGCTTCTTCATCAAACTTGCCCGTATTTCTAATTTCTACTATTAAATTTGAATTACTGACTTTAGCTTCTACGTCAACTTCTCCTCCAGCAGTAATTTTTGAAATTCCATGTTTGATTCCATTTTCAACCAGAGTCTGAACCATCATTGGTGGAATTTCAACACGATCTGCATCGGGTGTTGATTTAATATTATAATTCAACCTTTCTTCAAATCTTATTTTTTCAAGATCAAGATAATCTTGAATAGTTTTTAATTCCTCTGCAAGTGATACTGTTTCAGTCCTTTCAATCTTTAAAGTGTAACGCATAAGATTAGAAAGTTTTGTAATTGCATCTTTTGCATTCTGCGGATCTTCTTCAATTAAAGCACGTATGCTGTTCATTGCATTAAACATAAAATGCGGATTTAGTTGTGCCTTAAGTGTTTTCAATTCAAAATCTTTTACCGCAGCTTCAAATATTAAAGTTTCAATTTCAGCTTTCTTAGAATTTTCAAAGTAATGAATCGCAAAATAAATCAAAGACCAAACTAGCATTACACTTGTAATATTTAATGTACTTGCAATAATAGCTGCCGTTAAATGCTTTTCTTCTCTTTCAACCCCGAGTAAATATCCTGAGCCATAAACCGGAATGTAAATTATTAATGCAACAACAAAACTTGCAATTAATATTCTAGGTATAATTTTTTTGAGTGTGAAATTTGTCCAGTTATTTTTTTTGAGATAGAGACGATAAAGATGAGAAAAAGCGATTCCTAAAATGCCCAATAAAATCCAGAGCACAATTCTATTTAGTGGTAGAGTTTCAAATGACGAGATTATTAATAAGTTTATAATTACAAATAAACTCCAGCCGGATATCTGAGAAATCCAATATAAATTTTTTCTTTTCAATGGTTCTATAACATCACTTTTAGTTACAGGTTTATCTATACTAAAATTTACTTTTGTATTAAATCTCTCGGTCTTCATGTCAAATATAATCTTAACCTTTATAAAAGGGAATCATGTTTTTAGTTTGCAGAGGCAACTTATCAGATAGGGAACAGAAAATTGGAATCTTTTTTATCTATGGTAAAGAAATGTGATAGGTGGAAATAATCTGAATAAAAGATGACATCTTTGAACGATGTCATCTTTTATCTAAAAGAAATCATAACGAAAGTATATCATTATAAATTATAAATGCCATTAACAGCAGCAATAGTACAAGCCCGGTATTCTGTATTGCCATTTTAATTTTTATGGGTATCTCACGTTTAATAGCCGATTCGATCAAGATCATGACCAAATGTCCGCCATCTAAAACCGGAAAAGGCATAATGTTCAAAATTGCTAAACTTAAACTTAGCAAAGCAAGAAAGTATAGAAAACTAGAAATTCCGGAATCAGCAGATTTGGCCGCAATCTGTGCAATTTTAATTGGTCCGCCAAATGCTTTTTTAAATTCAACATCGCCTGTAAAAACTTTTCCTATCATAGAAAAAGTTAACGAAGTCATCTTTTCAATATCCTTCCAACCTTGCCCAATTGACTCGAAGAAACCATATGATTTACTAATTGTTGGTCCATCATATTTGCTAGAAAAGAAGACACCAACAACCCCATCGTTATTTGGCGTAATCGGAATCATCAGACTATCATTGCCTCTTAATACAATCGAGTTAATTGTCTTTAATCCATTTGCCCTGATTATTTCTGTTGCCTGAGCTCTTGAATAAATTTCAATTCCATTTAAACCAATTAATACATCAGCTTTCAACCAACCAGAATTTATACCTGCATTATCTGGAAGCAAACTATCAATCACTGGTCTTCCAATTCCATTAGGTTCGATTAAATATCTTTCAGCTTGCTCAGGTATTTTTGATTTTGGAATTGTTAATTCTATTGTATTTTTCTCACGTTCAACTACAACTTTTCTATTTTCCCCCAGGGTATTAATATATAATACCGTCTCAACTTCTTTCCAATCATTAACAGGGGAACCATTGATAGTTAATATCTTATCTTTTGATTTAAACCCAAGAGAATCAGCAAGACTGTTTGCAGGTACAATACCAATCGTTGTTGTATTGATTACTTCCCTTTCCTGGAAGAAATTTGTACCCCAAAAGATTGCCCATGCAAGCATAAGATTCATAAATACGCCAGCAGTAATTACAAACACTTTTGCCCATAATGGTTTTGCACGGAATTCATATGGCTGTGGTTCTTTATCGATAAAGCTTGTATCCATACTTTCATCAACCATACCGGCTATTTTAACATACCCTCCAAGCGGCAGTAAGCTTAATCGATAATCAGTGTGTCCTTCTCCATCAAAATCTTTTGGAAGCTCGCCAAAAGAAAAGCCGGATTTTCTGTTCCATCCAAATAATCTTTTTCCAAACCCGATCGCAAAAACATCTGCTCGCATTCCGCTTAATTTAGCTGCTGCAAAATGTCCAAACTCGTGGATGAAAACCAGAATACCAATTGTAATAGCGAAATAAATTACGTAATCCATATAACGAGGAACTCCTTATTTTCTTTTTCTAACTTAAAGTATTAACAAACTCTCTTGTTTCTTTATCACACTCATAAATTGTTTCAATGTCAGGATCTGTGTGATTTTCAATTTTATCCAACGCTTTATTTATTAAATCAGAAATCTGAGAGAATTTTATTTTCTTTTTTATAAACTTATCAACAGCAATTTCGTTTGCAGCGTTCAAAATACAAGGTGCTGTTCCGCCGACTTTTATTACATCAAATGCTAATTTTAAACACTCAAACTTATTATAATCCGGTTCAAAAAAAGTAAAACTATTTATTGCTGGTAAATCAGTACGTTTAAAATCGTTCTGTAATCTCTCCGGAAATGTGAGTGCGTATTGAATCGGCAATTTCATATCCGGTAAACCAAGCTGTGCTTTTATCGATCCATCCACAAACTGAACCATTGAATGAATTATTGATTGCGGATGAATAACCACATTAATTTTTTGAACGGGCAATCCAAATAACCAATGTGCTTCAATAACTTCAAGCCCTTTATTCATCATCGTAGCAGAATCTATTGTAATTTTACTGCCCATTTTCCAGTTAGGATGATTGAGCGCTTCATCAACAGTTGCTTTTTCAAAAAAAGATTTGTCTTTATTTAAAAATGGTCCGCCAGAAGCTGTAATAATTAACTTCTCAACCTCATTCAAATTTTCACCAACCAAACACTGATAAATTGCACTATGTTCGGAATCAACAGGAAGTATTTCTGCGCTATTTTCTAAAACAAGTTTTGTAACAAGTTCACCTGCTACAACAAGAGTTTCTTTATTTGCCAGCGCAATTCGTTTCCCACGCTTAATCGCTTCAAGAGTTGGGGCTAATCCTGCAAAACCAACCATTGAACCAAGAAGAATATCATAATCTCTTTCTGCAGAGACTCTTAATAACTGATCATAACCCGAAAAAATTTCACACAGATTGCTGATGTTAGATTTAATTTCTCTGGCTTTGGATTCATCAGTTACAACAACAAATTCCGGGTGGAATTCTTTTATTTGCTGCTCTAACAAATCAATTCTTGAATTTACTGTTAATCCTATAACACCAAATTTATCAGGAAAATTCCTGACAACATTAAGTGTATTAACACCAATAGAACCGGAGGAACCTAAAATTAAAATTTTCTTCATTTTCTTAGAATTTAGCGGTTAAAAGTACCAAAGAATGAGAAGTTTAGCAATGTAAAACTTAAAGTGATGTGATTTGCCTTGTTAGACCTTCAACAAAAAAGCCAATCACTTTGGGGTGATTGGCTTATAAATTTATATTTGAACTACACTAATATGTTACATTAAACGTTTTAACACCATCAGCAGTTGAAGTGTAAACTGTGATTTTAACTACGTGTGCAACTCCTGTTTTTGCACTTACATATTCCACTAAGTAACTGTTTGCGAGTGCACCTGCAACGGGAAGATCCTTTAGTGTTAAACCAATTGCAGTACCAGGAATAAATTTAATTGTACCACCTGTACAAGTTGAAATATCCCAGGGTCTTTCGTTTTGATTATCCCATGTATAATAAGTTGAATCTTCGCTAAATACTGTGTGAACAGTCGCTTTTCCACTTAATAAACCGCAACCAAATGCATTGGTCCATGTGATGCCATCTGATTGTGTAGGTTCATCTGTAAAGTTAATAAATACTCTCTGAGCACCGGATCTCCAGGTATAAACTGAATCCCCAAAGATAGCAGCAACAATACCATTTTCTTGTGGGGCTGTTCCAAAATTATATGCTCTAGTATAAAGTGTGGCGCTATCTGGTCCCGAATAACCCTCTGTTCTGCTTGTGCCAGTATATCTATTTAAATAATTGCTAATCGTTGTAGCATTAGCAAAATTAATTCCGCCATTAACATAGCCATAACTATAGCCAACAACGGCAAACTTAACATCAAGGCCACTCGCCTGTAAGAAGTTAGCAAACTCAATAATGCTTGCTGCAACTGAATCTGCTTCTTCGCTCATACTACCTGAATTATCAACGCAAAACACAATATCTGCTGTTAACACATTACCAGTGCCGACTTTTGTAACTTTTAATCCCTGAACAACGCCATCTTCTTCAACAAAAATATTAGATGCTTGCGGGCTGCTTGCATTGTAAGTTAAAGTTAAAGGTTGATTTGTTGTCGGGTCAATCAATCCAAGCAAGTTTAATTTAACCCTGCTACCTGTTGTTGTAAAAGATGCAGAAGGAAGAACATTGTTTTTTGTAGGAGTTGGAACCGTTACACCGGTTGGATCACCAGGGATATCGGTATTCTGATCTTGGGGATTTTCTGTTGTATCGCAAGAAAAATAAATTAAAGATGTAAATACTAACGAGAGAATAAGTAGTAGTTTACGCATTTTGTTAGTCCTTATATTGTTAAAGAATAATTAATTATTAAGGAAAAAATCTCAACTTCAATTGTAAATATATCCGAAAAATGAACGAAAGGAAAATTTACCTATG
>JGI20214J51088_10003127_pt1 | contig 10950 bp, 7 predicted proteins | sample WetSurMetagenome_FD_51088 | JGI IMG/M metagenome (IMG submission 51088)
CTTCTGCACCGCCCCACGAGGAGCCTGCTTACCCTCTCGGGCATCGCCATCGGCATCTCGGCGGTGGTGGCCCTCACGAGCATCGCCTGGGGCTTCCAGAAGAGCTGGGAGCGGGCCGACTCGGCGCGCGGCGCCGACCTCATCCTCATGAAGATCACCACCCGCGACCCCATGGGGGCGCCCTTCGACGCCACCCTGCGGGAGGACGTGATGAAGCTCCCGCAGGTGACCGACGCGAGCGGCCTCCTGAGCGACCTCGTCAGCATCGAGGACAGCGCCCCCGTCCTCGTCTTCGGGTGGGAGCGCGAGGGTTTCCTCTGGAAGCACCTCCGCCTCACCGAGGGGCGCTGGCCCAAGGACGACGGGGAGAACGCCGTGGTCATCGGGTCCGTGGCGGCGGGCATCATGAACAAGAAGGTGGGGTCCACCGTCCACATCGAGGCCGAGGACTTCACCATCTGCGGCGTCTTCGAGAGCGACGCCATCATCGAGAACGGGTGCCTCGTCATGGCCCTCCCGCAGCTCCAGCGCGTCCTGGAGAAGGCGGGGAAGATCACCTACCTCTACATCAAGGTCGCCCCGGACACCACGCCGGCGCAGCTGGACCAGCTGCGGCAGACCATCAAGAGCAAGTACGAGGGGTTCCGGGCGCTCACGAGCGGCGAGGTGGCGCGCAACAACACCGCCATCCAGCTCGCCAAGGCCATGAGCTGGGCCACCTCCCTCCTGGCCCTCTTCGTGGGGGCGGTGGGGGTCATGAACACCGTGCTCATGAGCGTCTTCGAGCGCACCCACGAGATCGGCATCCTGCTGGCCATCGGGTGGAGGCGGGGCCGGATCGTCCGGATGATCCTCTACGAGGCCACGGTGCTCAGCTTCCTCGGGGGCATCCTCGGCATCATCTTCGGTTATGCGTCGGTCAAGCTGCTCGAGATGCTCCCCTGGATGCAGGGGAAGATCCAGGGCGAGATGAGCGTCCAGCTCTTCGCCATCGCCGGCGGCGTCGCCCTCGCGTTGGGGATCCTGGGCGGGTTGTACCCCGCCTACCGCGCCTCGTGCCTCCACCCCAACGAGGCCCTGAGGTACGAATGAGGCGCCTCGCCATCCTCCTGGCGCTCCTCTCCTTCACCCTGGCCGCCGTGGCCCAGGACCTCACCGCAGAGCAGCTCATCGCCAAGTTCGAAGCCGGTCTGAAGACCACGGGGTTCAAGACCCGTGCCCGGCTCGTCCGGACCGTCCCGGGCTCCAAAGGCGAGGAGGTCCTGCAGATCGTCATCAAGGAGCGGCGCGAGGGCGAGGCCGCGAAGGTTCTCTACCAGGTCCTCTGGCCCAAGGAGTCCCAGGGCCGGGCCGTGGTGGTGGAGACCGCCGCCGACGGCACGGTGAGCGGCTTCCTGTTCGATGCGGGCGGCAAGCAGACCCCCCTCTCGCCCAAGCTCATGTCCCAGACCGTGTTCGGCACCGACGTCACCGTGGAGGACGTGGCCGAGGCCTACTGGCGCTGGCCGCACCAGAAGGTGGTGGGCGAGGAGACCGTGTCGGGCCGCAAGTGCAAGATCATCGAATCGCGCCCGGGGCCCGGCGCCGCCACGAGCTACTCCATGGTCAAGACCTGGATGGCCCCGGACATCGCCATGCCCATCGTGGCGGAGAAGTACGGGAAGGACGGGGGTCTGCTCCGCCGCTTCTTCGCGGCCAAGATCGTCAAGCAGGGGCCGGAGTCCTGGGGGGCCGCGGTGCTGGTGGTGGATTCCACGGGCGGCCGGGGCCGGACCGTGCTCGAGGGCACGAGCTCGGAGCGCGATATCGACGTCCCCGCCGAACAGTTCACCCCCGAGGCGCTCAGGAAGAACCTGCCCGCGACCCAGGCCTCTCCGGCTCCCGCGACCCCCCGTTAGCCGGGCGGGGGCGCCCCCATTCCTAAAGTCCCTTCAAAGTGCTATAATCCCAAGGGTTAGGGGTGTCACTCGGCCACGAAGACGATTCTGGCCGGGAGAGCGAAACCCATGGTAGGGTCGGCTGGGGGGATTCCCCTTTGATGCCTGCGCTTCCGATGGGGCCGCAGAGAGACCTCTGAGGACACTCAAGCATAGGGGTACCCGAATGACGGATCGAGAGATGGCGGCGCCGGTCAGCATGTTCCAGGACGATAAGGCGCATCCTTCCCACTCCGACGCCGACGCCCCGGCCCACAAGCACAGGGCCGCGCGGCGCAAGGTCATCTTCGAGAAGTGCCTGCGGTTCACCCGGGCCGACGAGCTCAAGGACTCCGGCAACTACCCCTACCATCGGGTCATCGAGAACGGCCAGGACACGGAGGTCCTGATCGACGGCAAGCGGATGCTGATGCTGGGGTCCAACTCCTACCTGGAGCTGACCACGCACCCCCACGTGAAGGCCCGCGCCATCGAGGCCATCCACAAGTACGGCACCGGCTGCTCGGGCTCCCGCTTCCTCAACGGGACCCTCCCCATCCACCTGGAGGTCGAAGCCCGCCTCGCCAAGCTCACCGGCAAGGAGGCGGCCCTCATCTTCCCCACGGGCTTCCAGACCAACACGGGCGTCCTCTCGACCCTGGTCCACCGCGGGCAGTACATCCTCTCCGACAAGATCAACCACGCCTCCATCGTGGACGGGTGCCAGATCTCCCAGGGGAAGATGCTCCGGTACAACCACAACGACATGAAGGACCTCGAGCGGCAGCTCGCGAAGCTCCCCGAGGGCGCCGGCAAGCTCATCGTGACCGACGGCATCTTCTCGATGGAGGGGGACATCTGCAACCTCCCCGAGATCGTCCGGCTCTCCAAGGTCTACAACGCGCAGGTGATGGTGGACGACGCCCACGCCACGGGGGTGCTCGGGCCCGGCGGTGCTGGCACGGCCGCGCACTTCGGCCTGACCGACGACGTGGACCTCATCATGGGGACCTTCTCCAAGTCCTTCGCGGCCATCGGCGGTTTCGTCGCGAGCTCCGAGCGCGTCATCAACTACCTCAAGCACTGCGCCCGGCCCTACATGTTCTCCGCGTCGGCGGCCCCGGCCAGCGTGGCGGCGGTCCTCGGCGCCCTCGAGGTGCTCGAGCAGGAGCCCGAGCGGCTGCAGCACCTGTGGGACAACGCCCACTACATGAAGCAGGGCCTGGAGGACCTCGGTTTCGACACGGGCCAGTCCGAGAGCCCCATCATCCCCGTCTTCCTGGGAGACCTGGAGCGCTGCTTCCAGGTGTGGCAGTTCATCCAGAAGGCGGGCATCTTCGTGAACCCCATCGTGCCGCCGGCGGTCCCCCCGGGCCGATGCATGCTCCGCATCTCGGTGACGGCGGGTCACACGCACAAGCAGCTCAAGGGCGCGCTCGACAAGTTCGCGCAGGCCGCCAAGCGCTTCGGCTACTCCAAGTAAACGGCGATGCCGGGCGATCTCCTGATCCAGCCCGCCTCCACACGAGCCGACGTGGAGGCGTTCATCCGCTTCCCCTTCAAGCTCTACGAGGGTGCGACCCACTGGTGCCCGCCCCTGCTCATGGAGCGCCGGGATTTCCTCGACCCCCGCAAGAACCCGGTCTACGAGTACGCCAAGATCCAGCTCTTCTTGGCCCGCCGCGGCGGCGAGGTGGTGGGCACCATCGCCGCCATCAACAACAGCCGCTACGGGGAGTTCCACCCCGAGGACAAGCACGTGGGCTTCTTCGGGCTCTTCGAGTGCGTCCAGGACCAGGCCGTGGCGGACGCTCTCTTCGCGGCCGCCGGGGCGTGGCTGAAGGGCGAGGGCAGGGGCGTCATGCGCGGCCCCGTCAACTTCACGACCAACGACGTGGTGGGGCTCCTGGTGGACGGGTTCGACGACGACCCCTCCATCATGATGTCCTACAACTACGCCTACTACGACGGACTTTTCGCGGCCGCGGGATTCACCAAGGCCAAGGACGTCCACGCCTTCGAGCTCAGCGGTGAGGTCTACGACGGAAAGCTCGACGCTCTGGCCGCCAGGCTCGCGAAGCGCGGCAGCGTCCAGGTCCGGCCCATCGACCTGAAGCGCTGGAAAGAGGAGCTCGAGTTCGTGCGGTACTGCTACAACCTGGCGTGGGCCAAGAACTGGGGCTTCGTGCCCTGGACCGACCGGGAGCTCGAATTCATCGCCAAGGAGCTCAAACCCCTGGCGGACCCGCGCCTGGCCTTCGTCGCCGAGGTGGACGGCAAGCCCGCGGGCATCATGATCACGATCCCCGACGCCAACCAAGCCCTCAAGCTGGCGAAGGGCCGGCTCTTCCCCTTCGGCCTCTTCAAGATCCTCTGGAAGCTCAAGGTGAAGAAGGTCACGCGGCTCCGCACCATGGCCCTGGGCGTCCTCCCCGAGCACCGGCGGCTGGGCATCGCCGCCATCCTCATCCAGCGACTCACCGTCAACGCCCGCGCCATGGGCTTCAAGGGCTCGGAGTTGAGCTGGATCCTCGAGGACAACGAGGGCCTCCTCGGCCCGCTCCGCCAGATCGGCGCGTGGCGGACCAAGACCTACCGCGTTTACGACCGCTCCATCTGATCCCATGCGCGCACTCGTGACGGGCGGCCAGGGCTTCGTGGGCTCGCACCTGTGCCAGCGCCTCACCGCCGCCGGGCACCGCGTGCGCGTCCTGGCGCGCGCCACGAGCGACCTCTCGGCGCTGGACGGGATGGACGTGGAGGTGATCCGCGGGGACCTGGGCGCCGACGGCGACTTGCGCGAGGCCGTGGCGGGTGTGGACCGGGTCTTCCACGTGGCCGGTGCGCTCATGGGGTTCCGGGAGGAGGACCTCCTCCGGGTCAACCGCGACGGGACGCGGAGGCTCTGCGAGGCGTGCCGAGCCCACGCGCCGGGCCTCTCGCGCTTCGTGTTCATCTCCAGCCTGGCGGCCGCGGGGCCGAGCCCGGGCGGGGCGGCCACCCTCCCCGAGGACGCGCCCCCGAACCCGGTCACCTGGTACGGCCGCAGCAAGCTCCTGGCCGAGGAGGAGGTGAAGCGGTCGGGCCTGCCCTCGGTCATCCTCCGCCCGCCGGTGGTCTTCGGGCCGCGCGATAGGGAGGTCTTCAAATACTTCGACATCGCCCGCCGGGGCTTCCTCCCCGTGCCGGGGCGCACGGAGCGGAGCTACTCGCTCATCTACGGGCCCGACCTCGCCGAGGGGATCCTTGCGGCCGCGCTGGCCCCGCTGGCTTTGGGCGAGGTCCTCGACCTCACGGGCCCCGAGGTGGTGACGTGGACCGAGCTCGGCCGGCGCATCGCCGCGACCCTGGGCACCAAGGACCGGGTGGTGCGCCTCCCCGAACCGCTGGTGTGTTTCGCGGGGCGAGCAGCGGACTTCGTGGCGCGGCTCCGGGGCCGCCCCCACATCTTCAGTTCGCAGAAGGTCATCGAGATGCTCGCCCCCGCCTGGGTGGCGAACCCCCGCAAGGCGCGGGAGCTTATCGGCTGGACGGCCCCCACGCCCCTCGACGAGGCGCTGGCCCTCACGGTCCGCTGGTATCGGGACGAGGGTTGGCTCTGAGGTGACCTGCTTCGAGGGAGCCGCCGAATGGCGCCGGCGGCTCCCGACCCGCTAATCCCAGCTGATGTGGTATTCGGAGCAGCGGTGGCCCTTGCTGATCATGGAGCCGAGGGTCACGACGGGATGCTTGCACCCGCAGATGACGAGGCTCTCCTCCACGAACCCCCCGAGGCGCGCGTCCAGGGCGGGGTGGGGGTCGGGGAACTTGGTGATGCGGAGGACGCCCTTCTTCCCCTCGCCGGGAACGAAGACGACCTCGCAGGGGTTGTAGAGCATCCCCATCGCGGTGGAACCCTTCTTGAGCACCGTCGGCGCGGGCGCGGCCACGGCGAAGATCCTGTAGATCCCGGAGAGCGCCATCTTCGCGCTGTAGCGCCCCGAATCCCATGCCCCCCGGAGATCCCCGGAGTAGAAGAGGTCGCAGATGGCCACGGTGGGTTCCGCGAGGAAGGGGATGATGGGGTGCCACACGCTCGCCAGGATGGGGCTTGAGTAGATCTCCCTCGCCTCGGGCGAGAGGCGCTCGAGCCAGGTGGCGAGCGCCGCGTTCCCGAATTTGGTCTGGATGAACTTGGGGAGAGATTGGAGGACCGAACCTTTGACGTCCACGCAGCACCTCCTCGGTCACCCCCCGACGGCATCATAACCGATGCACGCGGCGGCGACCACCGACGGGGCGCCGAGTTGCCTGCCCCTCAGGGGAGGTTCATCACGCTGGCTTCGACGGTGAGGTGCTTCCCGTCCCGCTCCACGACCAGGGTGCGCGCCTCGCCCGGCTTGCCGCGCAGGGCGTCCACCACCGCGCCCATGAGCGCGCCCCGGGTGTCGAGCGACCCCACCCGGACCAGCCTGTCTCCCGCCTGGACGCCCGCGACGGCGGGCTTGCCGTCCCTCGCCACCACGCCCGCGACGGTGAAGCCCCCGTCCGCCTCGGCGCGGAGCGTCAGCCCCACGATGTCGAGATCGCTCGGACCTGGGGGCGGGCCCGCCTCCCAATAGGTCATCCCGTTCGGGAAGTCGACCTCGAGGCGGAAGCCCTCCAGGACGTTCGCGCCGAGGAACCCCACGACGGGCCCGGCGGATTTCTGGGAGTACCAATCGAAGAGGCCTTGGGGAAGCCCGAGAACGCCGACGTCGCGCGCCCGCAGCGTCCCGATGCCGAGCTCCGGCAGCCGCATCAGCGTCCCCCTCGTCTCGAAGGGGAATCCGAAGAAGTTTGCCGATCCGGCGGCGCCCGTGGCCCGCGGCCAGGTGGGGTGGCGGGCCAGCCAGGCGGCGGTGAGCGTGTCAGAGACCCACGTGCCCGCCGAGCCGTTGTCCACGCCCATCTGCACCGTGTCGCCGTCCAGCACCGCGGAGATCATGAAGAGGCCGGTCCGAGGGTTGACGCGGCAGGGCAGCGCGACGCCCCGCGGCTTCAGCGTGCCCGGCCGGGCGACCGTCAGGCGCTTGGCAGGGTAGTCGAACACCACGTGATCGCGCCGGAGGGCGCTCGCGGGGAGGGTCGCCTCCGCGGGCACACCCGGCAGGAGCCCCTTCCCGGGGGAGACCTTCACGGTGATCCCCTCCGTCTGGAGGGGCAGCCCTCCCAGGCGCACGGGTGGGGCCGGGGAGGAGGACTCCGCCATGTCGTGCGCTGCTCCGGGCTTGAGGCCCGAGACGTCCAGCCCGAGGTCGCGGGCGAGCGGCTCCTCGAGCTCGAGGTATTGGCTCCCCGTATCCACCCAGGCGCGGGCCTTCCGCGTCGTGCCGTCGGGGCGCACGAACTCCGCCTCCACGATCATGCGGTTGTGATCCAACGTAAAGGGCACCGTGGCCGACCGGGCCGCGGTCCGCGCCTCGGCCGTCGCCTGGCCGGCGCCGGTGGCCTGCGCCGATGCCGTGCCCCCCGAGCCGAGCCCCAGCGCGGCCGACGCGAGGAGCAGGATCAGGCGGTGGACTCTCGCTCGGTTGAGCATGCCCCCTCCCTGACAGAAGTACGGCACTCGCTTTCGCTGCACCTGGTTCGTCCTGCGCCCGGGGAGAGATCTTCTCAGGGTGTCTTCTGCGCGCCCCTGACGGCGGCTGCGGCCCGGTCGCGGTTCTTGGTGAAGATCGCCAACCGGCTGTCCTTCGCCTGCTCGGCCTTCTCCACAGCCTTGCCGTAACTGGACAGGGCCTCCTCCATGAGCGCGGCACGCTCCAGGGCCTCTCCCAGACTGTCGTAGACGTTCGGCGAATCCGGGTACAACTCGACGTCATAGCGGAAGATCGTGATGGCCTCCGCGGCAGCCCCGCTCTGGAGGAACTGGTACCCCATCAGGGTCACCACCTGTTCGGGCGGAACCACGGGCATCCCCAGCCGCTTCCCGAGCGCGGCGTAGTGACCCTTGAGGTCCGCCAGGTTGCCCCCGAAGCGGCCGGTCTTCGGGTCCACGGGGAGCCTCCACCCGTCGAAGACCTTGCGGAGACCCCAGTAGTAGCTGCGCAGGACCACCGAGCCGTGGTCCTCGTCCTCCATGAGCATGGAGCCCCAGGAGAACCCGTCCGCCCTGACGCCGCCCAGGATGGCGCAGAGCCGGTCGAACCTCGTGGGCTTGGGATCTCCCGCCTCGTCGTTCGCCATGGTCACGAAGAGCGTCTTCTGGAACACCCTCCGGTCCGCGAAGAACGCCTCCGTCGCGCGCAGGGTCCAGTCGTCGTCCCACATCAGCCAGGGTGAGGCGGCGATGTAGGCGTTGAACAGGTTGGGTCTCGCCACCATGGTGTGGAGCGCCAGGATCCCTCCGAGGGAGTGCCCCGCGAAGATCCGGTACGGCGAGGTGCGGTAGTGCGATTCGACGTAGGGGAAGAGTTCCTTGGCGAAGAAATCCAGGAACTTGTCGGCACCCCCGCTGGTGTTCGGTCCCTGGGTCGCGCCCGCGTTGGCCGAGGGGGCCCAGTGGGTAGGCGTGAGGTCGCGTGTGCGGTCGGTGTTCACGACGCCCACGATGATCAGGTCCGGCATGAAGCCGTTCCGGGACAGGAAGTCCACGGTGCCCCGCGCGTGGGTGAGGTGGACGTCCCCATCGGTCATGTAGAGGACCGGGTAGTGCTCCGTGCCCCGCGAATAGTCGGCGGGGGTAGAGATGAGGATCGTCCGCTCCTCACCCAGGATCTTGGACTGGATCGTCACGCTCTCGCCGATGGTGATCGGTTCAACCGCAGTGACCGATAGAGACACGGCGGCGACGGAAAGACCGAGGGCGATTGCAGGAAGCGTCTTCATGAGACCTCCTCGAAGTCCCCCCGAGGACAAGATGATTGGATGGGGGCCGTTTTTCAAGTTCACTCTGCGGCGGTGACCCCACGCGGCGAAGCGCTCGAGCGGTTACTGCGGGCACACGTGCGGCGGGCACCTCGTTCACGGCACGCAAGCCTTTTGAAATCAATAGCTCCCACGGCAATTGGTGCTCCCTCGCAAGATGCGTCAGCTTCCAGTGCACAGCGCCACGCCTGGGGCAAAATGTCTAACCCCATGACAATCAGTGCGTTACGCCCAGGCCGCACTCTGGCTGACTTCTTGCGTAGATGAAGTCGGGTGGGATTTAGACACAGGCGACAGCGACACGCCGAGGGCGGCACCCGCCCTCGGCCTGGGTCTCGGGTTTTTTCCGGAGGCGCCAGCCCTGGGAGGGGCTGTCCTCCGGGACGTGATGGAAGGGGTCCTCGGGAAAAGGGAGTCGTCACCAGGGGAGGGGAGCGTCCCATGAGAAAGCGCGTGCTCGTCGTGGCGGTCTTGGTCTTGTTAGCTTGCCTCCAGAGCCTCGGGCAGGAGGCCCTCCGCACCGCGCCGGCCTCCGGGGTCCGGCCGGACTTCCTGATCCGGGTGGAGCGACGCTCCGATGCGGACCGCCTGGTCCTCCTCGAGAGGCACATTCCCCTCGTCATGGAGACGGGCGTGAGCCTCCTCGTCATGGGGGGGAAGCGCGACCTCGCGTGGCTGTCGCGCCACGGCTACTCCGCGGACGTCTTGGACACCTCGCCGTGGCAGTGGGACTACTACCACTTGGGCCTGCGGGCCGACTCGGACCTCAAGGCGCTGGCGGAACTCGGCACCGTCCTCTACACGGAAGAGAACGGGGTCCTGCTCCGTGTGGTGCCCGGCGCCGACCTGACGGGCCTCTACGGCGCCAGGGTCTTCGCCGCGCGCGTCTCGCAGGAGCCCATGAAGGAGCCCCTCTACGCCGAGCCGCGCCTTCCGGGCCGCGAGGCGGCCCTCGCCGCGGTGCCCCTCGTCCAGCAAATGGTGAGCTCCGTGGCCGACGCGGACATCATGGGCTACTGGACCAGCATCGTGCCGGCCAGCCCGGGCAGCCGCAACAGCACCTCCACGGGGTGCACCGACGCCACGAACTACGTCTACAACACCTTCACGGGCCTGGGCCTGGCGGCGCAGAAGCACAGCTACCGCACGGGCTACGCGCCCAACGTGGTGGGCGAGATCACGGGCGCCGTGAACCCCTCCGTCATCTACCTGGTGGAGGGCCACGTGGACGACATGCCCTCCAGCGGCTTCGCGCCCGGCGCCGACGACAACGGCTCCGGGACCGTGACCGTGCTCGAGACGGCCAAGGCCCTGAGCTGCTACGCCTTCAAGAACACGGTGCGCTTCCTCACCACCACGGGCGAGGAGCAGGGCCTCTACGGGAGCACCGACTACGCGGGCGACTCCTACACCGCCGGGGAGAACATCCAGGGCGTCCTCAACATGGACATGCCGGGGTGGGAGGGCGACAACAGCCCCGCCGGCGAGGACCTGGACCTGAACTACGACAGCAACTCCCAGGCCCTAGGCACCTTCTACGCGCAGTGCGCCACGGACTACGGCACGGGCCTGGCGGTGAACGCCTTCCTCTGCCCGAGCCTCGATGCCTCGGACCACTACCCCTTCTGGCAGAAGGGCTACAAGGCCGTCTGCGGCATCACCGACAACGAGGGGTACTGCAGCCACAACGGCACCTACCCCTACTACCACACCGTCAACGACACGATCCTCAACAGCGGTAACGGGACCACCAGCCACACCTTCTTTTACAAGGTGGTGCGCACCACCGTCGCCGCGCTCGCGGCCCTCGGCGAGCCCTTCAAGGTCACCACCGACAAGACCTCCTACGGGGCCGGCGATACGGTCACGCTCATCGTGGGCGACCGGGACCTGAACACGAGCGCCACGACCGCGCAGACCGTCACGGTGCAGATCTGGAGCACGACCGAAAGCACGCCGGAGACCGTGACCCTCACGGAGCAGGGCGTGAACTCCATGATCTTCAAGGGCACCATCGCGCTCACCACGGGCGCGGCGGCGAACGGCGACGGTAAGCTCAGCGTGGCCGCGGGGAACACGATCACGGCCAAGTACGTGGACGCGGTGGACTGCAACGGTTCGACGAACGTGGCCTACACGGCGACGG
>JGI20214J51088_10003128_pt1 | contig 10949 bp, 9 predicted proteins | sample WetSurMetagenome_FD_51088 | JGI IMG/M metagenome (IMG submission 51088)
ATATACTGTCTATTATTCTGAATCTGAGGCAGGTGATTTTGATTTTCTGATTTCGGGTAAATACGGAGGTATAGGATCGCTCGTCAGAGGTGGTGGTGAATATGTGGTAATAAGTGACGTATATAAAAACTTTCCGGCTGACCGGGCCGGAATAAAAGCAGGAGACCTCCTTAAAAAAGTTGACGGAGTTTCTCTTAAAGGTCTTTCTGTAAATATTGTCAGCGACAAGCTCAAAGGAAATCCCGGAACAGATATTGCCATTACAGTGGAGAGGAACGGAATAGAGTCAGATCATATAATGAAACGTGAAAAAATTGGTATTCCTCCAGTATCATACTACGGAATGTTGGATTCGAAAACAGGATATATCAGATTGCGCAGTTTTACCCAGAATTGCATTCAGGATCTTAAAGCATCACTTATAAAGCTTAAGGAGAACAATCCTAAGCAGATAATTCTTGACCTTCGGGGCAACCCGGGAGGATTGCTTTCTGAAGCTGTTGAAGTTGTTAATCTTTTTGTAGGACCCGGAAATGAGGTTGTATCAACAAAAGGAAAGGTGAAACAGTTTGATGAATCCTTTAAGACTACAAAAGCTGCTGTTGATGAGAAAATACCTGTTGCAATACTTATCAACAGGGCATCAGCCTCCGCTGCAGAGATAGTTGCCGGTGCCATGCAGGATCTGGACAGAGGTGTAATAGTAGGCCAGAGATCATATGGAAAAGGTCTTGTACAGGTAACTCGCCCTCTTAGCTACAATACTCAATTAAAGGTAACTTCGGCAAAGTATTACATACCCAGCGGAAGGTGCATCCAGGCTCTAGATTTCTCTCATCCAAATGAAGACGGAAGCGTAGGAATAATACCCGATTCATTGATTTCCGAATTCAGGACACGTAACGGCAGAATCGTAAAAGACGGTGGAGGGATTAATCCGGATATTGAAATAGTTCCGGAACCACTAAGCCAGATCGCTGCTGAATTATATCTGAGAAATTATATTTTTGACTTTGCATCTCAATATTACTGGACCCACCGGGAAATTAAATCCATTGATGAATTTTCTTTTACCGATACAGATTATAAAAATTTCCGTAATTTCCTTCTTGGAAAGAATTTCAGCTATATGACAGAGACAGAAGAATCACTTAACCTGCTTATTTCAAATGCCAAAAAGGAGAAGTATTACGAACCTCATAAAGATCTTTTCACTGAACTTGAAAAAGATATTTCGCATAATCTTGACCAGGATTTGGAAATCTTCAAGGATGAAATAACCGACCTTATTGCTGAAGATATCATAAGCCGGTATTACTATGAGGAGGGCGCAATTGAATGGAGCATAAAAAAGGATGAGCAGGTAAAAAAAGCAATTGAGATACTTAACAACAGTGAAAAATACAGTTCGGTCCTGAACTCAAAAAGCAGCCCCGTTAAATTCACAAGCAAAGACATAGTATATTCAGGGGAAAAATTTGTGCCCGGACAAAGACCAGCAACAGAACCAATTTAATCAACAGGGTTTTCTTTCCAGTTTGTGGAATTGTCTTCAAAAATCTCCCTCTTCCATACAGGAAATCTCTCTTTTATCATTTCAACTGTTTGTCGGCATGCTTCAATTGCCTGTTGCCTGTGTCTGGCTGAAACAATAACAAAAAGCGATATCTCTCCTGCCTTTACAATTCCAGCAGAATGGATTATTTCAATTGATCTGACATTATTAAATGAATAAAGAATTTCTTTATTAATTTTTTCAGCTTCTGCCTTTACCATCGATTCATAGGCAGAATATTCAATTGCCACAACCTGTTTTCCTGCTATATTGTCGGCTCTCACCTGTCCTAAAAAAATCGAATGGCCTCCTGCATCTTTAAGCTTCCCAACCTGTTCAACCGCTTCTGAGATTATAGATGTTGTAACCGGTCCATTAATAAGTATATCATATGCCATAATCGAAATAATTGAAGTTTATCCTCCTGTAAAAGGAGGCATTAAAGCAATTTCATCACCATCTTTCATTACAGGATCTCTATCTATTAGTTGATTATTTAAGGAGATTACATAACTATAATGGACTATCTCCGGAAAATCATCCTGAATCCTGTATTTCAGATCATTGAATGATGTAATACCACTGTAGTGTTTAAATCCTGTCTTTGTAATATCAGTCAGTACTCCGAAAAACAAAACCTTAATTTCCATATCACTATAATTTGCCCCCCGACCTTCTAATGGGGGAGTTAAAACCTAAAACAAAAACAGATATTCCAGTGGGTACCGGGTCCCCCTTCAGGGCTATTTCGCTTCAAACCAGTTTTTTCCTGTTCCCCATTCTACTTTCAGAGGAACATCAAGTTTTGCGGCATTCGACATTTCAAAAATTACCATCTCCTTAAGTTTCTCCAATTCTCCCATCTCTGCTTCAAATATTAATTCGTCATGAACCTGCAGAATCATTTTGGAATGGTAATTTTCACTTCTGAGCTTTTCCTGGATCCTGATCATCGCTATCTTTATAATATCGGCTGCAGAGCCCTGAATAGGTGCATTTATAGCATTTCTCTCAGCATTACCACGAACGACCTGATTTTGTGAATGAATATCGCGAAGATATCTTCTCCTCCCGAACATTGTGGTAACATACCCTTTTTCCCTGGCATCCCTGATACTCTCATCCATATATACCTTGACCCCCGGATAGGAATTGAAATATCCGTCAATAAGCTCTTTTGCTTCTTTCCTTCCGATAGTCAGCCTCTCTGATAGTCCAAAGGATGAAATTCCATAAATAATGCCAAAATTCGCTGTTTTTGCCCTGCTTCTCATCTCTCTGGTGACCTCTTTTATATCGACATGGAATATTTTTGATGCAGTTGCAGAATGGATATCATTTTCTGATAAAAAGTCAGAAATCATGCTGTTATCCTTGCTGAGATGCGCCATAAGCCTGAGTTCTATCTGGGAATAATCGGCTGCAAAANAAACATGACCGGGAGCAGGAATAAAAGCTTTTCTTATCTCCCTTCCTCTTTCGTCCCTAACAGGTATGTTTTGCAGGTTTGGATTATTTGAGCTGAGGCGTCCAGTTGCAGCTACTGCCTGGTTAAATGAGGTGTGAATGCGTCCTGTTTTTTTATTGATAAGCAGGGGCAACGCTTCGACATATGTTGACAATAGCTTTTTTAATCCCCTGTATTCCAATACTTTGTCAATTATGGGATGCTTGTGGGCAAGGCGCTGAAGGATCTCTTCATTTGTGATAAATTGTCTGGTTTTTGTGATCCTTGCCTTATCATCAAGCTTAAGCCTGATGAACAGAATATCGCCAAGCTGTTTAGGGGAGGATATATTGAACTCGCTTCCTGCAAGAAAATAGATCTCTTTTTCCAGGGTTATAATATCTTCCCTGAGATCAGAAGTTATTGTTTTTAATGCCGCTTCATCAAGGATCACACCGTTTCGTTCCATAGTGGCAAGTACCTGGATCAAAGGCATTTCAATCTCAGAGGCCAGGTTTGAAAGTCCTGCTGATACTATTTTGGGCTCAAAAAGATTTTTAAGCTGGTATGTGACATCAGCATCCTCAACAGCATATTCTTTTAACCGTTCAACAGGTACAAAACGCATGTTCTTCTGGGAGGCTCCCTTTTCTCCTATCAACGATTCAATATGAACCGGGCTGTATGTAAGGTAGATTTCCGACAGCAGGTTCATATTGTGACGCATATCTGGTTCAAGAAGATAATGAGCAATCATTGTATCGAAGAGTTTTCCTTTTACTTCAACACCATAATTAGCCAACACCTGTATGTCAAATTTCAGGTTCTGCCCTATTTTATTAATTGAAGGATCTTCCAGGAGGGGGCTGACAATGCTTAAAAGAGCCCTGGTTTCAAGCTGTGATTCAGGAAAATATACCAGGTAGCCTTCTCCCTTTTTCCATGATAAAGAGAGGGCAACTAATTCCGCATCAAGGGGATTAATACTTGTTGTTTCTGTATCAAAACAAATTTCCTTTTTCTTCCGTGCTTCATTAACAATGTTTCTCAGAGCTACTTCCCCGTCAATCAGTATATAATTGTGTTCTGTTGTTTCAATATCAGCCATATGTGTTGCAGCAGGAGCTTCGGTTTCATTGAAAAAAAGAGAACCCTGCATTGGATCGGACGGCGTAGGAGCAGGAGCCTGTTTGATTTCTTCAGTCCCGCTCTTTTTTTCTATTTCAGAGAGAATTCTTGTCGCAACGGTTTTAAACTCAAGCTCATCAAACAGGATTTTCAGTTTTTGTGCATCGGGGGTCTCTGTTCTCAGTGCTTTTTCATCCAGTTCAACCGGAACATTCTGCTCTATTGTGGCGAGCTTTTTTGAAAGAATAACCTGGTCTTTAAAGTTTTCCAATATCTCTTTTAACTTTCCTTTCAGCTTGTCTGTGTTTTTCAGCACCTCCTCAACCGATCCGTATTCTGAAATAAGCTTCATTGCGGTTTTTGGTCCCACGCCAGGCGCACCCGGGATATTGTCAGAGGCATCTCCCATCAGAGCAAGAATATCAATAACCTGCTCCGGCCTCTGAACTGAAAATTCACGTTTTATATCTTCAATTCCCCATTGGACAGATTCGTTGCCGCTTCTCGAAGGTTTGAACATAAATATTCTGTCGGAAACTACTTGTGCAAAATCCTTGTCAGGAGTCATCATATAACTTACAAATCCCTGTTCCGAGGCTTTTCTTGCAAGAGTTGCAATTACATCATCAGCCTCAAACCCCGGGTATTCAATAACCGGAATATTATATGCTTCGATAAGTCTTTTTATGTAAGGAACAGACTTTTTTATATCCTCAGGAGTTACATCGCGGTTTGCTTTATATTCCTTGTACATCACATGCCTGAAGGTAGGTGTGGGCGTGTCAAAAACCACGGCAATATGTGTTGGTTTTTGCTTCTGAAGAACTTCTTCAAGTGTCAGAAGAAATCCGAATATTGCTGATGTATTCAGCCCCTTTGAAGTAATTCTCGGATTTTTTATAAAGGCATAATATGCCCTGAAAATAAGAGCATAAGCATCAATTAAGAAAAGTTTTTTAGGAGTGTTATCCATTTTGTTTTTCTGTTGTTCTAAATACAATTCTTGAGTTTGGAGCGACTAGAGTTTGGAGTACTTAAAGTTAGAAGAAGTGCGGTTTATCCCGGAACCTGGAGTATTAAAAATTCAAAGTATTTCTGGCACTTTAGTCACTCCAACCTTTCTTCATCCTCTGTTGTCGTCTGCAAACCATTCTGCATAGGACTTAGCTGTCTCATATAGTTTTAGACTATGAAGTTTTACATTTCCCGGCAGATTTTTATTTAATCGCTCTGCAAAATCGGCAACAAGGTTTTCGCAGGTAGGCTGATAATCGACAATTACAGTATTCCCGAATGTTTTTGTCATCATCTCGATTTTTTCAGGCTCCGAATCATAGCTTATTACAACTGAGTGGTCGAACTGGCTGACAATATTTTTCAGAACTATATTCTTTAGCTCTGTAAAATCAATTACCATACCGTTTTTAGGGTTTGTCTTATCATTTAAAGGAATCCCCGACAATGTGACAAAAAGCCTGTAAGAATGGCCATGAACATTTTTGCATGGACCATCATAATTCGTCAGAACATGCGCCATTTCAAATGTAAATTCCCGTGTTACTCTGATTATTGAATTCATAATGTAATCCTTTATATCCCTGTGCCAAAATTAGTTATTCCGGCGGATTATCGTTCATTTTCAAGTAATCCTTTGAATGTCTATATGTAATATATAACATACTTTAACACATGAATTTCAATTAATTAGTACCTTTGCGTTTTAGAAACAAGCTAAAGTTGCTGAATTTATGGAAGATAAAAATATAAAACTTACTTTTCCCTCCCTGTTCAAAGAGACTGCCGGAAAGTTCGGAAAATCGAACGCATATGCATTTGTTGGAGAGGAACCCATTACATATGAGGCTGCCCTCAAAAAAATAAATGCTCTATCTGCACTGCTTGAAAAGAAGGGTATCAGACCAGGTGATAAGGTGGCTCTTCTTAGTTCAAATATGCCGAACTGGGGTATTGCTTACTTTTCCATCACTTTTATGGGGGCTATTGTTGTGCCTGTTCTTCCGGATTTTTCGAATACTGAAGTAGCGAACGTACTCGAACATTCTGATTCGAAAGCTCTTTTCATCTCTTCCGGGCTTATTAACAGGATTGAGGGATTTAAATCAGAAGCTCTCAACATTATTATCCAGATTGAAGATTTTTCACTTCTCCTTTCCGGGGATAATTCTTTTGAATATGATCCTGAAGCAGTACCTCAGGATAAATATGAGGTTGCTGAAGATGATCTGGCATCAATTATTTATACTTCAGGAACGACAGGCCGGTCAAAAGGAGTAATGCTCACCCATAAAAATATTTCGTTCAATGCTTTCAAAGGCAAAGTAATTCAACCACTTGACGAAACCGACAGATTTCTATCGGTACTTCCTCTTTCTCACACTTATGAGAATACACTGGGACTTATTTTACCGATATTGTGCGGATCATGCGTTTACTATCTGAGAAAACCGCCAACTCCTACAGTTCTGCTGCCAGCACTGGAAGAGGTGAAGCCAACTATTATGCTTACTGTTCCTCTGATTATTGAAAAAATCTATTTCAATAAAATTTTACCCGCTTTCAGAGATAGTTTTGTACTGAATCTTCTTTATAAGATACCATTCCTCAGGAAAAAGCTAAATGCGGTTGCCGGCAAGAAACTGATGAATACTTTTGGCGGTCATATTAAATTCTTCGGAATTGGTGGCGCAAAGCTGAATAAGACTGTTGAAAAATTTCTACGTGAAGCTAAATTCCCATATGCAATTGGTTATGGACTCACCGAAACCGCTCCTCTTCTTGCCGGTGCAAATCCGTCCAAAACAGTTTTCGAATCAACGGGTCCGGCTATTGAAGATATTGAACTTATTATCAATAATCCTGACAAGAAAACAGGTGAAGGTGAAATTTGGGCCCGGGGAGCCACCGTAATGAAAGGTTATTATAAAGAGCCTGAAATGACTGCAGAAGTTCTGACAACTGATGGCTGGTTTAAGACCGGAGACCTTGGAACCCTTGATAAAAACAATAATCTGTTTATAAGGGGAAGGCTAAAGAATATGATTGTTGGGGCAAGCGGAGAAAATATCTATCCTGAAGAAATTGAATCTGTTATCAATAATTTCCGCTTTGTTGTTGAATCCCTTGTTGTTCAGCAAAAGGGAAGGCTGGTTGCCTATGTTCATCTGAATATGGATGAGCTTGAAAAGAAATACCAGCTCCTGAAGCAGGACATGTCAGATAAATACGAGGAAAAAAAGGAAGAACTGCTGGCAGAATTAAAGGAATACGTTAATTCACAGGTAAATAAGTTCAGCCAGATTTACAAAGTTGAATTACAGCCGGTTCCGTTTCAGAAAACGGCAACACTGAAGATTAAGCGGTTTCTGTATACATAAAAAAAAGAAAGGGGTATTCGCCCCTTTTTCTTTTTTTATCTCCTGGTTATTAAACTGCTTCCTTATATAACCGGTTAACATAATCCCAGTTAACAATATTCCAGAAGGCCTCAACATAATCAGGTCTTTTATTCTGGTATTTCAGGTAATATGCGTGCTCCCAGACATCGATAGTTAAAAGTGGTGTGCCTTTAACCGGGGAAAGATCCATAAGAGGATTGTCCTGGTTTGGTGTGCTTGCAACTGCCAGTTTTTTATCTGCAGTAATATAAAGCCATGCCCAGCCACTGCCAAAACGTGTTTTTGCAGCTGTACTGAATGCCTCTTTGAATTTCTCAAATGAGCCGAAAGCCTGGTTTATGGCAGAAGAAAGTTCCGGAGAGGGACCTGCTGTTCCTTTTCCAAGATTCTTCCAGAAAAAGACATGATTATAATATCCGCCACCATTATTTCTAATGGGGTCACCTGCCTTAGAAACTTCTGCGAAAACCGTCTCAACGGACATATTCTCATATGCTGTCCCTTTTACTGCGTTAACATAATTGTTGAAATAAGCCCTGTGGTGTTTGTCATAGTGGATCTCCATTGTCTTTGCATCAATATATGGCTCAAGGGCATCATAAGCATAAGGCAATGCAGGAAATTCTTTTGTCTGTAAATTTTCCATGTCATTTTTATTTAAGTTATCTGATTCTCCGGCAAGGGTCTGTCGCGATACAACCGCAGCCATAACCCCAAGCCCAATATTTTTAATAAATCTTTTTCGTTCCATTAATTTACTTTTTTGATAAACAAAAAATGGGTAATTATGTTCATTATCGTAATCTATTTATTTTTCCATTGTTAAATATATTCTATAATATGCAACTTTTCAATTAAATTTGTCGTTATATGGTTAATCAAAACAGCTTACCTATGAAAAAAGTGTTCACTCTTCTGCTGCTGACCGCCTTCGCCGGCATCCTGCTCACAGGATGCAAGAAAAAACAAGGTGATCCTCCTGTTTTGCCACCTGAAGAATCAATGACTATTGATTTCAGCAATTTTACTCCTTTAACAAAATCAGGTGATTTTGTACTTCAGAAAGGAACAGAAGATTATAACTGGTCATTTGCTGTATTGTGTACCGGTACCTTCAGGGCTGCGTCATTGCTACTTACGGTGCCTGTTGCAGCTTTTAAGCTGGCTATTGATGAACCTCCTGTTTATATTGAAAATTCAACCTGGCAATGGAGCTACACATACCTTTCGACCTATAATGTAAGGCTTACAGGCAAGATAAGATCGAGTGATGTTCTNTGGAATATGTATGTTGAGAAAACCGGTACAGGAAGCTTCGATGAGTTTCTCTGGTATACCGGAACTTCGAAACTTGATGGTACCGGAGGACAATGGGTATTGAACCTTAGTAATGAATATCCTGATCCGATCCTTCAAATCGACTGGACCAGAAGCGGATCAACCATAACTTCAATAAAATACACATATATAAGAGAATATGAAAATGACGGAACTACAGCTGATGAAAAAAACGGCAGCTTCATTACTCTTTCAAACATTACCGGCACTTATGATGCAAAGTTTGTAGTTCATTATTTCAACGGATCAGGTTTTTGGGATGTTGAAATTGAGTGGAGCACCGGCGGGAAAAACGGAAGAGTAAAATGCTCTGCATTCTTCAGCGACTCTGAATGGCATGAATGGGATATCAATCACTTAGATCCCTGATTATTATATATTGACATTATATTAAAAATCCCGGTTCAGAACCGGGATTTTTTTATTCTTTTGCTGCCTTTTTCAATTCGTCGGATTCGAAGATTTTTTTATCGGTATCCCTGTTAAGCAGAACAATCATTGCTCTTGCAACATCACGACCATGGATAGCCCTGAATTTTAACAGTTTACCGGCAAGCAGCGGTGAAACTGTTTTCATCACAATTTTACCTGCAATCTCTCCTACCCTTCTTTCTTTACGATCGCCAAGCAGCATTGATGGCTTTGCTATAACTATCTTGTTAATTCCAGATTTAAGGATCCCCTCTTCCATCTCTCCCTTTATCCTGAGATAATAATTTTTTGATCCTGAATCTGCTCCAATTGATGATACAACTGCAATTCTGCTTATACCATTTACTTTCGCCTGTCCGGCTATTAATACAGGTAGATCTCTGTCGATTTTTTCCATGTTCGCAACAGAGCCAGCTTTTTTTATTGTAGTTCCCAGACAAATATAAAGATCATCTCCGCTCAATTTGGAAGAAAAATTGAGCGGGTTTGTAAAGTCCGTAATTACCTCTTCAATACCATCAGAAGTTATTCCTGCCGATTGCCTTACAAATATTCTTATCAATGAATATTTTCCGGTGTTTACCAGCTCTTCAAGTAAAAGGTTCCCCACAAGTCCTGTTGCCCCAAAAACCAGTGCGATTCTATGTTCCATAATTTTTTATATGTTTAAATCTGAAAGTTACGAAAAAGAGGCATTGTCTGCTATTGGTTTTCAGATATTGCTTGTTTATTTAAAAAATTAGTTATTACTTTGTATTTCAAAGTACTTTTATTCAATTCTCTATGGATAACAAATCGGAATATTACGAAGACCTTAAAATAATCAAAAGGGTTATGGAAGAATCCTCCAGGTTTCTTTCATTAAGTGGACTTTCAGGAGTTTTTGCCGGGCTTATCGCTCTGGCTGGTGCCGCAATAGCCGTATATGCCTTCCTTGACGGAAGGTTCCTCCTTACAGGTGGTTTTATTTATGCCGACAGGGCAATGGAAATTGATAACCTGAAAATCAAACTATTTGCTGAAGCAGCAATAATTCTGGTTCTCGCAATAAGTGTTGCCCTTTATTTCTCATACAAAAAATCTGTCATAAAAGGTCTCCGGATGTGGACCCCTGTTTCTAAAAGGCTTCTGATCAATCTGTTGATACCTCTTGCTACAGGAGGTTTTCTGATCCTGATTTTTTATTTCCAGCATTATTGGCAGCTTGTAATTCCAGCGATGCTTGTTTTTTATGGACTTGGGCTGGTAAATGCAGGGAAATTCACCTATAGTGAAGTATTTTATCTGGGACTGACTGAAATAATAACAGGCCTTTTTGCCATGATCCTTCCGGTGTACGGAATTATTTTCTGGTGTTTCGGATTTGGTTTGCTTCATATTATTTATGGCCTTGCCATGTACAGAAAATACGAAAGATGAAAATTGATATTTCCGGATTAAACAGATTTTTTGAGAACAGAGTNCGGCTGGGGATCATGTCTATCCTGNTCGTAAATTATTCTTATGATTTTAACAGNCTNAAATCAGCACTNCAGGTTACTGACGGTAACCTGGCCAGTCATCTAAAATCTCTTGAGGAAAACGGACTTATAAAAGTAAACAAGCAATTTATTGGCAAGAAGCCAAATACAAG
>JGI20214J51088_10003129_pt1 | contig 10946 bp, 10 predicted proteins | sample WetSurMetagenome_FD_51088 | JGI IMG/M metagenome (IMG submission 51088)
TCAGGTGGTTAAATAAGACAATTAACGACGTGATTAAATTGAGGTAAACACCATTAGAAACTAAAACAAGCTGTTATAAACGTCGCTGTAGAATTTCTTTAAGTTCTTGATCTTCAAGAAAAATTGGGTTTGTTTTCATGCTACTACCGCGACAGTGCGCGACAAGCTGATCCAAATCGGTATGTTTGATGTGGTAGGCGCTTAGTAAGGGAATCGCTAACTGAGTCGTCCATTCGCGCAAAATGTCAACTAATCCTTCTAAGGGACATTCCTCTTCTTTTGCTAAAAGTTGCCCGACCGCTGCGTATTTGTCGAGCACTGGATTTAGCGTATCACGTTGTTGTAACGCATTGATATTAATCGCAATGGTTTCTGCTACTAAGGTGCCACACGCCACGCCATGGGGAACGTTAAAAAAAGCTCCAATGGGGGAGGCTAATCCATGTACCGCGCCTAAACCCGTTTGAGCAAGCCCAATTCCCGACATCAACGCTGCATATGATAAACGGCAACGGCATTCTGAATCGCCTTCTAGTGCGCCAAAAAAGCCGCTTTGAAAACCTTGCAAGCCCGACCACACGAGTGCATCGGTCATAGGATTGGCATTGAAGGAAACAAAAGATTCTAATAATTGCGTGAAAGCATCCATTCCGTTTGAAATCAATAAGTTACGATGGCAAGTTTGTAACAAATCAGGATCAACAATGGCGACTCGAGCGACTAGATTTTCGTGGCGAAAAGATTTTTTAAAATGTCCCGATAAAGTTAACACAGCGTTTTTTGTAGCTTCGCTGCCAGTGCCTGCTGTCGTTGGTACTGCAATGAATGGCAATGTTACACCGTTAAACGTTTTATCTCCGACGCCTTCCAAGAAGTTCATCACCGATTCCCCACTTGGAAGCAAGCCTGCAACGGCTTTTGCGGCATCGAGGACACTTCCGCCTCCAATGCCAACTACAATTTTGATACTTTCGTTTTTAAAATCGTTGACAATACCATCGACCAACGCGGGCGAGGGTTCTTCCGTCACTTTTGCTTCGACCCAATCAATGCTATATTTGTGCAGATCGTGGTGTAATTCCGCCCAAAATGGGCTACTGTGAAAAGATTTAGCGCCCGTTATTAATAAAACACGATCTCCGAAATTAAGAATTTCCGTACATAACCGTTGAAGCGCTCCCACCCCAAAAATAATGCGCGGCAAACGGGCGATTTGGAAACCGTTCATAAGACCTCACTCATATTATGGTAACGTACACCTTCACGAGGCGCTGCCATCATCGGTGCGACATCGTGCCGCCAAGTCACATAATGGGGAGTAGACTTATGAGCCGCCGCCGCCTGCTCATCTTTAAATACTTCGTATAAAATAAATTGTGTAGGTTTATCAATCTCTTGTAATAAATCAAAATAAATACAACCGACTTCGTGGCACGAGGCTTTCACATTTACTTGAGTCGCCGCCATGAAAGCATCCACAAACGCGGGTTTTACGCGAATATGTACTAGCGTAACGTGCATTCAAATCTTCTCCTTTCAATTCATTCAAAAGTAAGAAACTCATTCCAACATTTGCAATCCATTTAAATAAGGTTGCAATGCAGTTGGAATCGCAACTTTTCCATCAGATTGTTGATAATTCTCCAAAATTGCTACTAAAGTTCTTCCTACTGCTAAACCCGATCCATTTAAGGTATGCAATAACTCTGGTTTCTCACCTTGTGCTTTACGAAAACGGGCTTTCATTCTTCTCGCTTGAAAAGCTTCAAAATTACTACACGAAGAAATCTCCCGATATTTTTGTTGTCCAGGTAACCATACTTCTAAATCATAGGTTTTTGCAGAAGAAAATCCTAAATCACCACTGCACAAACTCATTGTTCTATAAGGTAATTCTAAACGTTGCAAAATAGTTTCTGCATGATGGGTAAGTTCTTCTAACGCTTGATAAGATTTGTCGGGCGTAACAAATTGAACTAATTCAACTTTTTCAAATTGATGCTGGCGAATCATGCCACGCGTATCTTTTCCATATGCCCCCGCTTCACTTCTAAAACACGGCGTATGGCAAACAAATTTTAGAGGAAGTTCTTCTAAATTGACGATTTCATCGCGCATAATATTTGTTACGGGTACTTCTGCGGTAGGAATTAAATATAAACCTTGCTGTGGAATTGAAAATAAATCCGCTTCAAATTTAGGTAATTGCCCTGTTCCTAACAAACTATCCGCATTTACCATATAAGGAACATAGATTTCTGTATAACCATGTTCTTTGCTATGCAAATCCAACATAAATTGAATTAACGCACGATGCAATTTTGCCATTTGTCCTTTCATTACCACAAAACGCGCACCCGTAATCTTTGCAGCGGTTTCAAAATCTAAGCCTTTTTGATTTGCCAAATCGACATGATCTTTAGGTGTGAAATCAAATTGTTTAGGCGTTCCCCAGTGACGTTCTTCACGATTATCTTCTTCAGATTTTCCTATCGGAACGCTTTCATGCGGTAAATTCGGGACGGTTAATAAAATGCTCTGTAATTCACGTTGGATTTCTTCTAAACGTTCTTCACTTTGTTTAAGTTGATCACCTAAATTTACCACGCTCGCCATGATTTCAGAAACATCTTTGCCTTGTGCTTTGGCTTTTCCAATTTCTTTAGAACGCGAATTTCTCTCACTTTGTAATTGCTGAGTTTGAGTTTGACAGCTTTTACGTTCGGTTTCTAAGTTGCTCAAACGTTCAATTGGTAATTGAAACCCTTTAGCAACAAGTTTTGCTGCTAAAATATTTAAATCTTGGCGAAATAATTGAGAATCTAACATGATGATTTTATGGTTGTTTAGGAGGATTAGTTGGATTTGGTCTATTAATTGGCGCAGACATTTTCTCTGACATTACTCGCCGTTTAATTTCACGATAGCGTTGCAAATACTCGTCATATTCTTTAATGGCGGCTTCGGTTTCTTTATTTTTAGCATCAATAGATTGTTGAAATTTATTGATTTGCTCTTTTAAGGTGATGATATGCGTTTCTAATTTAGCCTTTTCTTCCTTTTTTAAATCAGGAAGTTTAAGACCTTTTTCAGCTTCATTTAAACTTAAAACATAAAAGTTTAGCTGCCCTTTTGTTACATCTAATGAGGCTTTAATCGATTCTAATTTACCATTTTTAGCCGCTTCAATATCAGATTCAGAAGGATACAAATCCAATAGTTTACGATCTTGAGTTTCTTGTTCTTTGGCGTGTTTTTGAGCTTCCAAAGCTTGTTGTTCTTGCTCAACTAATGCCTTACGTTCTTCTGCACTTTTTTCATGTCCCACTTGTTTGACAACTTCACCTTTGGTATTAATTTCTTGATGCCCTTGACTAGCATATTGAGGAGGAATGGCGCTTCCACATTCTTTAACGCTATTTTCATTTATCCAACATTTGATGGTTGGTAACGCTGCTTGAGCATTAAAAACAAAAAAACTTATTAAAATCAATAAACTACTATGGTGCATTTTATTTCTCCTAAATCAAGATTGAATAGAACTTTGTACTGCGTGAGTTAATTCTTCAATAAGCTGTTGCACTAAACCTTTTTCCTGAGCTTCGACCATAATTCTTAACAACGGCTCAGTTCCAGATGCTCTTAATAAAACTCGTCCTTTTTGATTTAATTGTTTCTCAGCCAAGATAATCGCATTTTTAACTGTTAATGTATTTAATATTTCTCGAGGATTTTCATTGGGTTGTAATCGCACGTTGTACAAGGTTTGAGGGTACTTATTCAAACCCCTTGCTAAGTCGTGTAAAGATTGCCCTGTTTGCAATATTACGGCTAAGACTTGTAATGCAGTTACAATTCCATCGCCAGTCGTTGTTTTATCTAAACAAATAATATGTCCAGAAGACTCTCCACCTAAAATTCCATGATATTGTTGTAATGCTTCTATGACATAACGATCACCGACGGCTGCACGCACAAAGTTTAAACCTAAGTTTGTAATCGCTTGTTCTAAAGCGAAGTTACTCATTTGAGTACCAACAATAGTTCCTAGTTTTTCATTTCTACGTGCCGAGGCTAAAATATATAAAACATCATCACCATCTAATAATTGTCCTTTGTGATCTACCATCATTAAACGGTCGCCATCGCCATCTAATGCGATCCCTAAATCTGCTTGATGGTCTATAACAGCGTCTTGTAATGTTTTAGGATAAGTTGCTCCACATTTTTCGTTAATATTCAAGCCGTTAGGATGAGTGCCGATTGCAATAACATTTGCCCCTAATTCGGTAAAAACATTAGGCGCAATATGATAAGTTGCTCCATGAGCACAATCAACTACTATTTTTAAATTATTAAGGTGTGCTTGTAATGGAAAAGTGCTTTTACAAAATTCAATATATCTTCCTGCGGCATCATCGATTCGTTCAGCTTTTCCTAACTGTGCAGAAGGAACGGTGCTCATCGGTTGATCTAATTCATTTTCTATGAGTTCTTCTATTGCATCAGGAAGTTTTTTTCCATCGGAAGAAAAAAATTTAATTCCATTATCGTCAAATGGGTTATGAGAAGCACTCACCACAATGCCTGCGCGGGCGTGAAAGGTCCGAGTTAAATAAGCAATCGCGGGCGTTGGCATTGGACCTAACAAACGAATATTAATGCCGGCGGCTGACAAACCTGCTTCTAATGCAGATTCAAACATATAGCCAGAAATGCGGGTATCTTTACCAATTAAAATCCGATTTAAGCCAGTATTTCCTAACACGCGTCCAACTGCCCAGCCTAATTTTAAAACAAAATCAGGGGTAATCGGACAAGTACCTACTTTTCCTCTAATTCCATCCGTGCCAAAATATTTACGTTGAGTCATGGGATTGCATTCCGTTTTTCTATAGCAGCAGCTGCACGTTGTAATGCTTCTGCTAATGCCTCTCGATTAACGGGTTTTGTCACATAATCGTCCATTCCTGCCTCAATGCAAGTTTCTCGATAGCCCGCCATTGCATGAGCGGTCATTGCAATAATATAAGGGCGTGGAAGTGTTTGATATTCATTACGAATTTTTCGGGTAGCTTCAATACCATCCATTTCAGGCATTTGCATATCCATTAAAATCACATCGTATTGTTGATTAACAAAAGCGGTCACTGCTTCTGCCCCATTATTTGCAACGTCGGCGCGATAGTCAATTTTTTGTAAAAGAAGTAACGCAACCTTTTGATTTACAACGTTATCTTCAGCCAATAAAATACGCAAGGGGTGGTGCTCCTTCGTTAAATGATCAATTTTTTGAGTTATTGGTAATTCAATGGTTTGAGAAGACAGATGCTCACTATTTTTTATTTGTTGTTCAAAGCATTCTGACATACATTCATACAGCGTTTTTATTTTAAGTGGTTTGTGAATGTAAGATTTAAATAAAGCACGGTTTTCTTCATCCTGCCACGCAATTGATCCAAAGGAGACCATTAATAAGATAGGAATATCTTTGGTTTTCTCAAGTTCATGTAATTGCTGACATAATAAAATCCCGTTCATTCCTCCCATTTCCATGTCGATTGCAATTAGATCAAACTGATAATAATATCTTTCTAAAGTAATTCTCGCATGAGTTGCACTATGACTAATAACAATATTGCATCCCCAATGAGCTAAAATATCGTATAAAATTTCGCAAACATGTTTGTTATCATCGACAATAAGAATATGTTTTCCACTAAAAATATTTGCTTGTAAATGTAGAGAGGTTTCTAAATTGAGTTTCTCAACAACGATTTTATATGAAAAAGTTGACCCTTGTTTTTCCTCACTTTCTACCCACATTTCGCCACCCATTAAATGGCTTAGTTCTTTACTAATACTTAATCCTAACCCTGTTCCACCAAATTTTCTTGTGGTTGAGGAATCTAATTGATTAAAGGCTTCAAATAACATGGGAATCCGATCTTTAGGAATTCCCATTCCGGTATCTTTAACTGAAATGGTAATCGCAACTTTATTCTCGTCAACGAGTTCATGCACAACATGAACAAAGATTTCACCTGTTTCGGTAAATTTTACGGCATTACTTAATAAATTAACTAAAATTTGACGAATTCTTGTGACATCACCGCTCACTCTTTCGGGCAAATGAGCAGAAAAACGTACTAATACTTCTAAATTTTTGCTGGCAGCGCGGGCAGCGATTAAATCTATACCTGATTCGACACATTCATAAATGCTAAAAGGAGCATTTTCTAATTGTAATTTACCTGCTTCCATTTTTGAAAAATCTAAAATATCGTTAATTAACAATAATAAAATATCTCCACTTCCTTTAATCGTTTGAACGTAGTCCCGTTGCACGGAATTTAAAGAAGTTTCTTCTAATAAAGAAGTAATTCCAATAATTCCGTTTAAGGGGGTGCGAATTTCATGGCTCATATTAGCAAGAAACTCGCCTTTTGTACGCGTAGCGATTTCAGCATTTCGCTTTGCGGTTTTCAAATCATAAATCGTATTTTTTAAGTTTTTATTTAGAACAGAGAGTTCTTCATTACGTGCGGCAAGTTCTTCATTCATTGCATCGAGCACTTCCTCACGATATTCTGCTAAAGCTTCGGCTTGATTTTTTTCTGTGTATGCTCGACGGCTTTCTCTCAATACGATAATACTTACAATAACGCCAATAAAAAAGGCAACTGCGCCCGATGAAGCTAATAATAATTGCGTATCGAGATAAGCAAGGTTTTCTTGTTCTTCAGATACTTTTCTTGCTTCCTGTTGAAATAAAAGGAGTTCTTGTAAACCACCAAAATATTCCATGTAGTAAGGGATAACTTTTGAATAAATTAGCGCCCGCGCATCTTCAATGCGTTCTTCGGTAATTAGCTGAGCAATTTCTTGACGTGATTTTGCGCTTTCATTACTCGTTTCACGGATTTGATTTAGATACTCGCGTTCTTTATTGCTTAAGTTTAGCTTTGATAATTCTTGACGTGCAATTAAAAAATCGCTAGCTAAGTAAAGAAAGTTTTGGTATAGATTTTCTCTCTCGAATGCATCATTTACAATCATCATGCCTTGCAAATTAAACAAACGCTGCATTGAGATGCGATGTAATCTATTGAGTAATTCGCTTTTTGTATAGGTGTGAGTGACGACACCTTTCATTTGAATGTGAATAATATCCAAACGAGAAAGCGCCATAATAGTAAGAATAATCAACAAAGTTAAAACGATAATAATCCCACTTGCAACCAACCACTGAGAGCGTTGTGTTTTTAATACTTTCACGAATCCTCCTTTAATGCTGGTATTTAATCATCACCATCGGGTTGATATTCTCGTTCTTCTTTTAAGAGCATTTCTGCGGAGATTTCATTTTGAGCAAAGATAATTTTAACTTGATACTGATCTGCCGTCGTTAGGGTTTCCCGTATTTTCTTAACTTCTTGTTTTGCTTCAAAAAATTTTGGAAAATGGGTAATTTGCTCTACTTTCTTATCCGGAAAAATTTTGTAAATAAAATACGGCATAAGATTTCCTCAGTGATCTATAATGGATTATTTTACTATCATTTTGGCATATTGCCTAAAAAATTGTTATGCCTCATGCTTTCACATTATGCGCCCCGTACCAACCTGCAGGCGATCAAACTTCTGCTATTTACAAATTAATCAATGGGTTAAAGCAAAACCTTTCGCATCAAACCTTATTGGGTGTGACGGGGTCAGGAAAGACTTTTACTATTGCAAATGTCATTGAAAAAGTGCAACGCCCAACGCTTATTTTAGCGCCTAATAAAACCCTTGCCGCCCAATTATACGGTGAAATGAAAGAATTTTTTCCTCACAATGCCGTCGAATATTTCGTGTCATATTACGATTATTATCAACCTGAAGCTTATCTTCCTAGTTCAGATACTTACATAGAGAAAGATGCCTCCATTAATGCCCACATTGAGCAAATGCGGCTATCGGCGACTAAAACAATGCTGGAACGCCCCGATGCAATTATCGTTGCAACCGTTTCGGCAATTTACGGGTTAGGCGATCCCGAATGGTATATGAAAATGATTTTGCATTTGGTGCGCGGAGAGAAAGTTGATCAACGGGTTGTTTTAAGGCGTTTGGCAGAGTTGCAATATGCGAGAAATGATCTTGTTTTAGATCGAGGTATGTATCGAGTGCGCGGCGAAGTGATTGATATTTTTCCTGCTGAATCCGAAAAGGAAGCGATTCGAGTTGAATTATTCGACGATGAAATCAATTCTATTCGCTATTTTGATCCACTTACGGGACATTTGGGAAATAAAGTTCCTCGTATTACCATTTATCCAAAAACGCATTATGTTACGCCGCGAGATGTTTTATTAAAAGCCGTTGATCAAATCAAAGAAGAATTAAAGCAACGTTTAGAAGAACTACGCGCACATAATAAACTAGTTGAATCCCAACGCTTAGAAGAACGTACCCTTTATGATATAGAAATGATTATCCAAGTAGGCTTTTGTTCAGGCATAGAAAATTACTCACGTTACTTATCGGGAAGAAATGTCGGCGAACCTCCTCCAACTTTATTTGATTATTTACCGTCAAATGCTCTTTTAATTATCGATGAATCACACGTTACCATTCCTCAATTAGGGGCAATGTACAAAGGCGACCGTTCTCGTAAAGAAACCTTAGCACAATATGGCTTTCGTTTGCCTTCTGCATTAGATAATCGACCGTTAAAATTTGAGGAATTTGAAAGACTTGCGCCTCCAATGATTTTTGTGTCTGCTACCCCCAGCGTTTACGAAGAAAAACATACGCAACAAATCGTTGAACAACTGGTTCGTCCTACAGGATTAATTGATCCAGACATTGAAGTTCGTCCCGTTTTAACACAGGTTGATGATTTGCTCTCAGAAATCACTTTACGCACCGCTAAAAATGAACGGGTTTTAGTAACAACTTTAACTAAACGCATGGCAGAAGATTTAACCGACTATTTCAAAGAACATAATATCAAAGTGCGTTACTTACATTCAGATATCGAAACAGTAGAACGTGTTGAAATTATTCGAGATTTACGGTTGGGAGTTTTTGATGTTTTAGTAGGAATTAATTTACTGCGTGAAGGCTTAGATATGCCAGAAGTTTCTTTAGTCGCCATTTTAGATGCGGATAAAGAAGGTTTCTTACGATCAGAAAGGTCATTAATTCAAACCATTGGGCGGGCGGCGAGAAATCTTCATGGTAAAGCAATTCTTTATGCTGATAAAATCACTAATTCAATGCAACGCGCCATCGCAGAAACCGACCGTCGACGAGAAAAACAAATCGCTTTTAATAAACAACATCATATTATTCCTCAAGGCATTCACAAAGCGGTTAATGATATTTTAGAAACCCAACAAGAAATTGTTGAACAACCAATATTTGCCTTGCCAAAAAACTTTGAAATGCTATCACCAGATGAATTAACTAGGAAAATCAAAAAATTAGAAAAAGAAATGTTCAAATATGCCAGCAATTTAGAATTTGAAAAAGCCGCCAACACCCGTGATTTAATTAAACAATTAAGAAACCAATTATTATATTAAACTTTCGTTGAAGTCTAAAATCTTTTTCCCAAAAAAAATCAAACTTCACTTTTAAGTCGTTCAAGCTCTTTTTGAGATAGCTGGGTGATTTCCATGATTAGTTGAATATCTAAACCTTTGGCAAGCATTATTTGAGCAATTTCTCTATCTCGTTCAGCTTTTCCTTTTGCTATTCCTCTCGCCTCACCTCTTTTCTCACCTTTGGTTTCGGCGGTTTCAATCACATTATTTAAATCACGATAGATTTTTAAGCTATGTTCGTATTCGTTATATTCTTGTTCAGAGTAATTAGTGATTTCTGCTTGCTCAAAAAGTTTTGCAAGTATCTTTTCTTGAAGTTTCGAAGGGCGTTTAGTTAAGTCTTCTAAATTTCTTAATACATACAACCACTTATCAAAATAAGTTTCTAATTCTTCTTCGGTTTTTTTTAAACTTTGGCATTTCTAAGTAAATGTAAGTTAATTTATCGTAAAATACCTTTTGAGTGCTTTGATCGACCAATTTAACTTCGTGATGAAAGACTTCTTGATCATCTTTATCTTCTGCAAATACAAAATCTAAAATTCCAATCGTATATAAACTGCTTTTAATTTAAAATCCCATTTGCCTTTTTTAGCTTGTTGTTGGGTGGGAAAAGTCGAATAATAAACGCTCCGATCCTTAAAATAATTTTGAGGGGCTTTTTGAAGTTCAACAATAAATTTTTCTCCTTTTTCATTTTCACAATAAATATCGAAAATAGCTTTTCTTTCATCAAAAGTTGTTCCGAGTTGTTCTAAGAAAAGATAAGTTAAATCAACAATTTTTCCTTCCTCTTTTTTGAGCAACGCATTTAAAAATTCCATTAAAATATCTTTGTTCATTTCTGTGCCAAAGAGTTTTTTAAATCCAAAATCCGTAAATGGACTAATGTATTTATCTTGGATTCTCATTTGTTTTCTCCTAAGATTCATAGCATTTATTTAAAGTTTAGCGCACTTATACATTTTTAGACAATAAAAAAGGCACTTTCTAAATTGAAAGCACCTTCTTTTTAGCTCTTTGATTTTATTGAGGTTTATTAATCTTCAGAATCTTCGGTAGAAACGGGACGATCAACAAATTCAATCATCGCCATTGGAGCGTTATCACCCGCGCGGAAGCCGCATTTTAAGATGCGTAAATAGCCACCTTGACGGGCTTTGTAACGTGGTCCTAACTCATTGAATAATTTAGTGACTGTTCCACGATCACGCAATCTGTCAAACGCTAAACGACGATTCGCTAAACCATCTACTTTTGCTAATGTCACAAAAGGTTCAGCAAAACGACGCAATTCTTTGGCTTTTGGCAAAGTCGTGGTGATGATTTCGTGCTGCACTAACGCAGCGGT